>Ga0123354_10004186_pt1 | contig 20355 bp, 10 predicted proteins | sample TergutLab28metaG_2_FD_97872 | JGI IMG/M metagenome (GOLD analysis project Ga0123354, IMG submission 97872) | Labiotermes labralis P4 segment gut microbial communities from Petit-Saut dam, French Guiana - Lab288 P4 | ecosystem: Host-associated > Arthropoda: Insects > Digestive system > Gut ...
AAGCATTTTATGTAAATGAAGAATCCGGTGACAACCCCTGGGATTGAACCAGCGCCCCTCCAATTTGTAGCACAGCACCCTAACCACTGGGCTAATGCAGTCCCCCCCCCCCCTACCGTGTATGTACAAGAGAAAATCTACATGAACTTTATCCCGTAGGCCCACCCTTCCCAGCCTATACGGTGGCCACACGTGTTAAATGACGCTAGTTTTGTAGTGCAGGTTTTAAGTTCTTCCTTAATACTAATTTCTGTTTCTTTTAAAGTAATTCGACTAAAACGATTTTCATTATTGGAATATTTCTTTATTTTAAAAGAGTTAGCAACTTTACATCACCGACAAGAAAAGCAGCTACTGCACCGGCGATGGATAGATACTGCAGCAGGCTACTAAAATTTAGGAAATGTCTTTCTAATTTCAGTGTCGAAATTTTAATTTCTGGACTATGTGCTTTGGAAAGCCATACTATCTCATGGTTGCAATTAATAACACAACTACCCCGCTACCTCTCTTGAACACAGTCCTTCTGCCGTCGCACAGATTTCCAGAATTTCCTACCTTGTACGAGCGTCTCAATGATCACTGTCACGTGCACTAGAATCATCATAATCACCTGAGTGTTCACTGTCAGTTTAACAAGAAAGATATAGAACATTCAGATTTTCAATATCATATTCACTAGAATCATGATGAGCATCCGAACGTTCACTGTTACATTCACTAGAATAGAACGAGCGTCCGAATTTTCACTATCATATTCACTAGAAGGATGTTAAGAATCCTAACGTTCACAATCACATTCACAAGAATCGTAATGAACACATGAATATTCGATGTCACATTCACTAGAATCATGATGATCACCTGATATTCACCGGCACATTTACTAGAATCACAAACAGAATCTGATGCAAATCAGCATAAATGGACATGAAAAGTATTCCCACTGATGCTGGAGATGACAGCTTTCTGTTCTTCCTACCTTTTTCCTATTACCATATTCGTTCCTAACACATTTGGGTCTATGTCGGCCATTCTACAGCGTTTGTCGTTTTGACACGTTAGCCTGTCACGTGGCTATCACTACCAGTTTCGTGTGGACAGAATATTTATACGATTGAAGTGGAATGTAGACAGGGTGTGTAGGGGAAGCGTGATGGTATGAAAGGAGGAGAAGTGGAGGAGTTAATCCCATGTGACTTGATTTCACAAGGGTAAATGTGTAGATTACTGTCTTTTGGGTCGTGGTTCTGCGCAGATTGTTTTGTGAATATATCTGCTGTCTCGGTTTGCAGAATAGACGCGTGCTTCTAACGGAACTGAAGCAACAGTTTCCTCCGAAACGTCGATATCCATCTCACAAATCACGAAAGTCCCATTCCACAAGAGAGTATTACTAAACATATAATATTTTCGTGAGCATTCCTTAAATGCGGCGCAGTCGATTCCATCCGTGGTTCTCACACATGTGCAGCTAAAATACCGAGTCCTGTGCACAGACGACGCTAAAATTCTAAGTGCTGTGTTCAAACGACGCTAAAATACCGAGTCCTCTGCAAAGATGATGCTAAAATACCGAGTCCTGTGCACAGACGATGCAAAAATACCGAGTCCTGTGCACAGACGATGCTAAAATACCGAGTCCTGTGCACAGACGACGCTAAAATTCTAAGTGTTGTGTTCAAACGACGCTAAAATACCGAGTCCTCTGCAAAGATGATGTTAAATGCCTAGTCCTGTGCATAGACGACGCTAAAATTCTAAGTTCTGTTTACAGACGATGCTAAAATACCGAGTCCTGTGACACTGACGAGGCCAAAATACCGAGTCCTGTGCACAGACAATGCTAAAATACCGAGCCCTATGCACAGACGACGCTAAAATTCTAAGTGTTGTGTTCAAACGACGCTAAAATACCGAGTCCTCTGCAAAGATGATGCTAAAATGCCGAGTCCTGTGCATAGACGACGCTAAAATTCTAAGTTCTCTTCACAGACGATGCTAAAATACCGAGTCCTGTGCACAGACAATGTTAAAATACTGAGCCCTATGTACAGACGACGCTAACATTCTAAGTCCTATGCACAGACGATTTTAAAATACCGAGTCCTGTGCGCAGACGATGATAAAATACCGATTCCTGTGCACAGAAGACGCTAACATTCTAAGTCGTGTGAATAGACCATGCTTTTACCCGGTAAAGACAAAGCTAAGCAAATTATAACGGCCCCTTAGACGTATGTCAGTTAGAACATTTTTGCTGAAAATGAACTGCCGAGTTTTTACATCAAGCCGGTGTGCACAGCACTGACAGACGGTGCAGCTAATTTAAGAAAATAAACACACTGTAATATGAGGTACCGTGTCATGTTACAAATGTGAACTGCGTGGGCATGTCACATCGTGTTACATTGCCTGGCGAGTGTTAACAGGAGCGCTTTTATGAGATGCAAATAGACTGTGCTGTTTAGTAGGCATAACGACGGTGGTTGGTTCTTGATTTATTTAACGACGCTTTTTGAATTGCTTTGGATACATAGTGTGGAATAACGAATACGCTGAATGATAAATTAAGATACAGACGAAGTCGCTGTGCAATATTTCATTGTACCGTTGGTGAATGTTTGTGTTAGTAGCGAGGGCAATCACAAACTACTAGCTGGAATATGGAGTATAGCGCTCGAGGTTCGAACTGGATCCAATTGTGTGGCGGGGAACTGACGGATACGTTTGTTACAGAACGATAAACCTGTTAGTGATTATGAAGACGATGATAATGATTAAAATAAGGCCATGATGTTGTTGATAGGGGGAGATTAGTGTTATGATATTGATGATAACTGTTTCATAGACGTGATGGTAAGTTGGGAAAAATTGGGATAGCTCAGTAGGTATCGTGACTAGCTACGGGTCTGGGGTTTATGTCCCAGCAGGGAAGAGAAATGCGTTTTCTTGATGACGTCCGGGTAGGCGCTGGAGCCCATTGTGTGCATTCTTGACGTAGGCAGGAAGAATTGATCGTTTTTAGATGATGATTGTTTCAAGGCGAATGATTTTTAATTTAAGCAGCGTTAATAACGAAGCATTGATTATCATCGTAATATGAAGGCCGTGAATTTTTTTAAAATTTTCTTGATCATTTTAGATGCTGTTTCGTTTGGAAAGGTGAGTTAATGGAGTGAGGTTCGTTATGAGTCATAGGGGAGGACGAGTTGTCGACCAGTCATTATATTTCGGCATGCAATCTGAAATATTGAAGAACTATTCTGGTCATGTACAAATTCAGAGAGGGCATCTCTCGAGCACAAGACAGAGGCGGTAGCGTTGAGCTAATCTGCAGGTTGGCGCTCGTAAGGAAGTCGGTAGTCATGGTGAAGTTGTCTATGGGGTTTGTATTCGTGGACATGCTGTGTAATAACCAAGTGTGAGTTGAAGATGAAAGTCAAAGGTTCATCTCCCGATCTATCCCTTCGCCCTTTGCTACTAGCGCCAAGTAAATTGGATAGGATCAAAGCGTGCTTCGGATAATGTATATGCTTGTGTTGAGTCTGTCTGAGGAAGCCTTACAATTTGAAAAAAAAGATTAACCTTAATTATATTTAAAGGCTTAATTCCTATCGCGCGGTAAACACACTGCGGCTCGGTTATAAAAACCACTCAGTTAATGATGCGTAGGGAATTAATAGCTGTTTGTTCTGAGATTCACACAAAACACATAAATATCCTGTGTGGGCAGAACGTGGAAATGTTATCTGTTAAATCTGGTGTTTCATATCGGACCACATAAAGTTTGGGCGTAAATATTTTATAATGCTTTGATTAACATGACAGACAAATAGAATGAAACTCCGTGCAGATAAGCACAACTACTTTAGAGAAAACTTATGCCTCTATATTCACGAGGGAATGCGCAAATGTTTATACAACTTGTGTTTTACGGAACAAGAGAAGTGTGCAGACACAAGGAAGTTTGTTGTATTCTCCCTTCATTCCTTATGTATTGAACGTCAGGACTGGAATTTCCGCGAAATGTGGTAACTATCTACCAGAATACACGGTGTCACACCTCAGAAGATATTCAGCTACATGACAACCTGAAATATCAGTCTTTAGACTTTGAGATTTGAGGTTACCAGATCTTGTGCTTTGTGGCATATGGTCTTTTGGGATCTTACGCTGTTTAGTTTGGTTCTTTCGAAACGTCAGAATTAACCCCATTTTGTACCATGACATCACACGGAGCCAGAATCCTCACCTTTTAGGTTTTTAATAAATAGGACAAATATAAGACAAATCGTGTCCGCATTTTCTTGACACTTATGCAGTTATGCCTTTCACAGTTTGAAATATCAGACATTGCGCTCACCGATAATCAGAAATTTGCAAATTCTGCCACCAATGACGGTCCTTTCTAGCACTCGCACTCCAGCGAATGCAATAAACTCTGCCGCCTTTGCTTTTCCTTGGTGGCAGACAATTTTGCTCCACGTTGAATTCAAAGTGCGGATTTAACCCACATTTTGCTGGCACCGCCAAATTCGTTCCGGGCGGGAGGGGTGAATTGTTATTCCTGTCTGCCTCACACACAGGGTAGGAAACTTCCGCCACCCTCCTCCCTCCAAAGCAATGAGAGTCATGGAATAATTCTACCGAGAATTTGGCTTCAGTACATGGCTGTAAGGGTGGAACATACCGCAGTGGTTTGTGCTACACACAGGAATTATGTTTCGTGTGCGGACTGGAGTATTTGTCCTTCGGAAACCAAATTTAATGCACATTGTACGTCATACTTACTCCATAGAGCAGAGTCATTCTTGAAAAATAACCGTTTCTAAACTAGTCAAGACCTCAGATTGCGGATGGAGGAACGGCCTTCAATATGTAAGGCAGTTACGAATAAATTGAATAAGCAGTCGCGGACAGCCGACAAGGAGTAGTCCTCCAGCTTGTGGCTCGGGGGAGGTGATAACATCTCCTTACCCTAAAAATTGGCCTTGCTACGAAATGGAATTCGCATTATATAACACAAAAAAATCGGTTTGTACTTCACAGAGAACACTGTGTGCTTTTATGAGAAAGATAACTTTGGAAGCTTTTTAGGAAAAACACGGAACACAGTCAACCACTTTGTGGGTGAAGTGCAGAGTTTATTATATGTTTATGTATATGTATATGTATATATGTATGTGTATGTATACGTGTACGTGTACGTGTATGTGTATGTGTGTGTGTGTGTGTGTGTATGTGTGTACCTGTACATGTACATGCACATGTACATGTACAGGTACAGATATAGCTATAGGTATAGGTACGTGTGCGTGTGCGTGTGCGCGTTCGCGTACGCGTTCGCGTTCGCGTTCGCGCTCGCGTTCGTGCTCGTGCTTGTGTTCGTGTACGTGTGCATGTACATATATATATATATATATATAACATTGTACTTTGTAGTTAAAAATTACGTTTCATATGTAGAAGGAAATTAGATATGAAATGTGCGGCAATATTGAATACCTTATTTTTTAATTTGCTGGGTGGCGCAGCGCTTTGGAAAATACCGAAATTGTATCAAGGTTATGTAAAGATTCGCAATTGTGTACCCATTCGAGGTGTGTCATTTGGAGTGGAAGGAATTTACTCTTTGTATTCTTGTGGGTGACATGGAATATTGTAATGGGTTCATATGCCATGACTCGCACTCTTTTAATGTAACAGAATAAACACCGTTACTTTATCACTTTTTATGGCGAATCGTAATTTCAGCCACACGCGATAAAGATTTAAACAGATTTAAACTCGTTCATGTTATGTCATTTATAAACAAACCTTTTGTATTCCATTTCATATTAACTTCCCAGTACCTCCGGCGGAAAAATAAAAGTATTGCGGAAAGAATCGTGCGAAAGGTGAAGAAGTATTACGTAGAGTAAAGGACTGAGGGAACATCCAGCTTACATAAAGGTGAAGAAAGGCTAACTGGATTGGTCACATCTTGCGTAGGAACTGCCTTCTAAAACACGTTATTGCATGACATATAGATGATGAAGAGAAGACGAGAAATAAGACGTAAGCAGCTACCATATGATCTTATGGAGAAGAGAAGATGCGGAAGAGGCTGTAGACCTGTCGCAAGACGGACTACGAAATGAATGAATGAGTGTAGAATAAAAGTACTACGTCATTGTAAATAATCAGTGTATAGAAGTGTAAAGTTTATCAATTTATTATTGAAATAAATTCAGCTGTAGCTTGTACTTGTGAATACATTCAAACAAAACGGATAATGTGCTTTATTCTTCACTTCTGTGTACTGACAATCACTGTCTTCTCCTGTAGCTGTATCATAGGCACAACTAATTCAGGCTTTGTAGTGATGCAACCATCCTCGTTCATTAGCGTAAGTAGCCTCGTCTTTATAGCTTTCTGCAGCCCTCGTGAATAAAACCTTACCTCCTTATATCCCTTTAAGCTTCCTTCCTACTTCCATTGCGATCTTCCGTTCTGATTGGCCTTTCTTCTTGCGAAGTTCTAGGATGTATTTTTTTGTCTGTTACCGCTTGTGTAGAAATGTGTGTGTGCCCCAGAGGCAGCAATAAAAGGCGCCACACGTCCAGAATGCGTAATATCATACCAGCTATTACGACGACGCTTATAGCAAGCATCATGTGAATGCATGAGTGACTTATAGCTCTTTTAATTGCCAGCAATGACCTCCTTAATGCAGCTAACAAACAGTGCCAGTGTGTTGGAATTAAATGTTGTTTTGGTGTGTACAACGTTGGATTGAAATTTTTAATAACAAAGACTCCTGTTTATTATTTTTAATTTTATGAAGTTACTTTAATGGTTGCGAAATTTAGAGGGGATTGTAGCAGGCTTCGTTTCTCATTGAAATCCAGTAAAATCCGTATCATCAATCATCACGATCACCACAGGATTTTGCTTTAGATTAACTGCACCCCTGATAATAATATTTGAATTCCCGGCTTCAAATCTCCAACAGCAGCCTGTCTACCATGAGTGACGTAAAGTTCATTATCTTCAGACGAACAGCTAAACCTCTTTCTTACACATTATTGCCCATTTAACACTCACTGATAATCTTATCATACTATCAGGGGATGGATGAACTAGCTGTTGGTTTTGTTTAACATATCGTCTAAAGGTACAGTATGACCACCCACTTTATACAGGGTCTGTACTTCATCGTTTACCCCAGAACACCAGCTTTATCACGTAGAAATCCTGCGTCCGCTGGGACATCCTTAGACAGCTGCGGCGCTCAGTACAGCAATGACAAGAACGCGATATAGAATGCACTTCTTTGTGAGTGAATGATTAGTTGGTGTTAGTTAACGCCAGATGGCAGTTTTATGAAACATTGAAGCGGTACTTATGTTTCGGTCGACACTGCAGTGTCGTGCTTTGTAGGTAACATAAAGCCGTCTACTAGAAAATTTTGAAATTCATAGTTTGAATATTCGGTCAAATTTTGATCTGATTTTATCCGTCTGGATCTGCTTAATATGCAAACGAAGGGTCAGATGGAAGTGTGTCCGTGGCAATCATACCTGCAGATGCCGTGGAGAAGCGAGTTAATATTCTGTTTACACGCCATATTAAGGGGCCGTGACTGATGTAAATTTATTTCAATTTTCAGATATACTTATCCTTAATTAATCTCTTTCTCTCTCTCCCATCCATCCTACCATCCATTAACCCATCCACTTACACATCTATAAAAGTGGAGTGGAGTCCTCGTTGAGAAGCTAAAACGTTAGGGGTGCTTGTCATTACCAAATTGTATAGGAAATTCTACGTTAAACAGAAAATTGACGTGAAAGTTTATGTATCTGTATCCGTCTTCTTCAGATACGATCTGAACAAGTGCATAAAAATGATGTGTACATAGACCCCTATTGCAGTGACGCGCTGCGTGATGCTTGTAGCAACGTCGCTTTCAGAGCGACATTACCAGTGAACCGGATTATTCATTCATACCCTGCAGTGTAACATATGGCCCCGTAAAGTTGGTGTTTTAAATTTATGGTATGCGCCTGCGCAATGAAGAGTAACATTATTTGTATATTCCTATTCAGTCATGTTCCCTAACTTACTGTGCAACATTTTTAGGCAACTTATAGTGAAGAATTAATTAGACCAATCCAAACCAACTACAAAGACCTCCTTGATCAGCTTATAGTTGGTAAACTCTTCAAGAAATTAACCGCTTTTTATGGAGTCGAAATGTTTGTCTTAAGATGTAAAAGAGCTCACTGTTCTTCTGTACCGTGCAAGAATATAATTTAATCCACATCATTACACTATACGTTTTTGTGAGATTTATTTTAATATTATCCTACCACCTGATCTTATATGAGTGCTTCCTTTTAGGTGTCCCGACGAAAATGTTCTATGCATGTATAGTCAGTTACGCAACAGATGCATGTTTTTTACGTCATTTCCCTAGTCTAATATATGTATTGGTATATTTTGACACAAAACATGGTTTGGATACACAGCACATAAGGTAAAGCCTAGTGTGTGAAATTGAAAAGATAATATTAAAACGAATCTTAGAGAACGTTATATGTATTGGACCGTGCATCATTGTGATAATTGAAGAATAAAAGACCAACTTAATATCACTTGTTATTTTATTTCACTTCGTGTGTGCTCAAAATGTTTCGGACATTAATACACCCATTATCAGGAGACTGAAGAACACTTGTGCTTCAGCCTGCAACACGGATACCACCCCAACCCAACCACACCGAATCTCCAACACACAACGAACCAAGAACAATACGACCGAAGTGGCAATTCAACAGAATAGTCGCAAGCTCCTGATGATGGATATGTTGAGCACTTAAGAAGAGAAATAAAATAGCAAGTGACATCAAGTTGGTCTTTTATTCATCAACTTAGGGAACGTATTTGAAGAAAGAAGAAGAAGAAGAAGAAGAGAGAAAACCCTGTGAATTTTTCCATTTCCTGTAGCCAGAATAATCTTTTAAAACATGCCACCATCATTTCTCTAAAATCTCTGTCATAAGTTATTTATAATTCCTGGTACACCTTTCCCATCGCTTACATAAACCTGCAATTCACACGACGCAAAGTTGCCCCCGCTCAGGCCATGAGAGCCTATGGGGAGTGGAGGTATAACTCCACTAATTCTTTACCTTGGCGCTACATGGGAATTGCTGCTCAGTTTTACGCCTTGGACGCTTTACCAACGGTATCAGTTGAGGAAAGGGCTTTGACGATAATGAGGAAAAATAAAATCTGTTGTCGCTGTCGGGAATTGAACCAGGTTTCCGTTGGCGTCCAGCCTCTAGCATACTCACAGCATCATATTATCTTGGTAAACACAGTGGTAGATGTATATACCAGTGACTTTAAAGTTAAAAATATTTTGTACTATAACCACACAGTGCCTAAGTTGGTTTCTTCCTATATTTTGTATAAGTAGCTTTTGTTAATTCACTTCAGTGTTAAAGTGGTTGTTCTAGGGGTGATGTCTGTTGTCGTGGTTCTAGTTGAGGGGGCTGAAGGCTTCATTTTCAAAACTTCCGAGCTCTGCCAGAACTCTAATCTTGTAACTTTTATGTACGAAAAAAATAAAAAAGAAACAGAAGTCAGAACCTCGTTATGGGAGAGAAATTTTAGAGGATATCATTTTACGCTACAAACATACATTCATTAGGTTCGTTTTGAACGCTGACCTAGCATGTGACGTAAAAGTACCATCTGAACAGGGTCGTATATTTGCAAGGCTTGTTGGCAATAAATCGACGTTGTCATGAACTAATGTGTAAACTGATATTTTGTTAATTAAGAACTGAAACGTAATATCAGTACTGGCCGCCTGTTGGCCGCATTTCCAATTAACGGCTTAGCCACAAGTGTGTGCATGTGGAAGGGCACCAAGTGTTATTTAATTATTTTTTCTAGCCTTCAAGTGTGGTTGACAGTCGAAGGGTGTTATTTCATAAATACTAAAAAAAAAAAATAGTTTCTATTCCACGCTAGCCATGTCAGTATAATTCTGGTGGATATGCAGAGCAGCTCGGGAATCTGAGTACTGCAGTTTTTCATTTAGGTTTAATGGAAATTTATAGGGGTGGCGTTGTTCAAAATTACGTTTTTCCTATTTAGAATTAACGGGGTGAAATTATAGTGTGCTGGGATGTAGGGTTGCTTGCGTCAGATTATAAATTTGAATCGCATTTCGTTTTTATATAGTAACTTATATCTGAAACATATACGTATATAGCAGAAAGGAACTTCTGTGCTGCCTAACTCTACTTTTTAAGTGTTTTTTGCGTTATTTACAAGGTAAGAAAGAACGCCCTGTGTGCAGTATATATCTGCCTATCTAACTGTAGTCAGTGTTTTTATATGAAAGGCTTCTAATAAAAGTTGTCTTTAAATTCCAATTTTGTGATATTGGTTTTTAATAAAGCTCATATTATCTAAAACTATAAATTAACATTTTCATATATTATAAACTCTCTGTCATAATTTATGAATGGTCTATGAGGAAGATTAATAAAATTCACAACGTAGGACGCTTGTGGATAAAGATTGTAAGTGCTGTTGGCATTAAAGTTGAATGAATCAATAGAATGCAAAATATATTCAATAAATAATCTATAAATCCAATATAGGTATAGCTGTCCACTTACTGTTATAACCCTGTGACGCCGCTCTGTAGTAGTAACTGCCTCGTGTTAGTGCAAAGGAATATTCTCTCTCTTCATATGCAATATACTGCAGTCGAGTCAGAGAAACGAAGGACATGGGTGGTTTCCTAAACCTCTTACTGTCATATATTTATGGAGTACTCTCTCTCTCTCTCTCTCTTGTCATGGAGGTTACATTCTTTATGCTTATATGATGGATGACTTCACTGTTTGTGAAAGAATATATAAACAGTAGGAGGTTAGTTTCTCCACGGACATAATATATTCATAAAAAAGTATATATATATATATATATATACACACATATATGTGTGTGTGTGTGTTATGAGTATCTCAAGAAAACCATCCCCAGTGCGGATTATGGCAGACCAAAGAACGTGGACAATGTGGAATATTTCAACTGTTTCGACAGCATAATAACAGGTGATTCAAGATGTATAATTGAAATTAAATTAAATCTAGGTTCGTAATGGCCAAAGTAGCATTCAGCAAGAGAAAGGTCATTTCGCCAGAAAACTGGGTTTAATGTAGGGAAGAAACTATGGAAGCATAGCTTAATATCGCGCTGAAATTTGGATACGTCGGAAAGCATATGAGAATTTGCTGGAGAAGTTTGAAATGTGGTGCTGGAGAAGGATCGAGAAGATCAGTTGGACTGATAGTGTGATAAATTAAGCAGTATTGCATGGGACCAAGGAGGAAAAGAATATCCTACATACAATAAAACTGGGGCAAGCTAACTGGAATGGTTAAATGGTTAGATCGTGCGTGAGAACTGCCGTCTAACAGACGTTATTGAAGGAAGGACAGAAGTGACGGGAAAACAAGCAGGAAGATGTGAGTAGCTACTGGATGAGCTTAGGGAAAAGAGAGGATAACGGAAATTGAAATTGGAAGCAGTAGATCGTAATGTGTGGGGAACTGGTCTTGGAAGAGGCTACTGACCGGTCGTAAGACAGACTAGAGAATGAATGCATGAGTGAATGAATGTGTATATGTATGTATGCATGTATGTGTGTATGTATGTATGTATGTATGTGTATACATGTATGTGTGTATACATGTATGTGTGTATGTATGTATGTATGTAATGTATGTATGTATGTATGTATGTATGTATGTATGTATGTATGTATGTATGTATGTGTGTATGTATGTGTGTATGTATGTGTGTATGTATGTATGTATGTATGTATGTATGTATGTATGTATGTATGTATGTGTTTATGTATGTGTGTATACATGTATGTGTGTATGTATGTATGTATGTAATGTATGTATGTATGTGTGTATGTATGTATGTATGTATGTAATGTATGTATGTATGTGTGTATGTATGTATGTATGTAATGTATGTATGTATGTGTTTATGTATGTGTGTATACATGTATGTATGTATGTATGTGTTTATGTATGTGTGTATACATGTATGTGTGTATGTATGTATGTATGTAATGTATGTATGTATGTGTGTATGTATATATGTATGTATGTATGTACGTACGTACGTATGTATGTATATATGTATGTATTTATGTGTGCATGTATATGTGTATTATATGTATGTATGTGTGTAGGTATGTATGTATGTATGTATGTGTGTATGAACGTATGTATGTATGTACTATGTATGTATTTATGTATGCATGTATATGTGTATTATATGTATGTATATATGCATATTAAACATAACTGTAACACAAGCTCATTAATAAAATAATATATACCTAGACTGAGATGTATTAATGAAACACAATACTCGCATGAAAGATTTTATTTATATTGATTTCTGAGTGTTGCTGATGGAGGTGGAGTGCGGAGGGATGCAGAGTGGAAGCAGTTTGAAAGCGGCTTGCTAAAACTTAGAACACTGTCCTTTTGCGAATTACCATTGGTATACAGAAAACTCATCACTTTAACACGAACACCACGAATGTCTGCGGCTCCCGGGTGCTGGTAATTGGAATTGCCCTTTGTGCACCGAGTTAGAACACACCAGCTGATATCTGTGTGCTTTTGTGATCTCTAAAGATACCAGTTTGTTTTTTACAAGGTTCAGACAAACAGGCAGACAGACAGACACACGAAAGGAGAGGGGTAAGCAGAGAAGAAAATTCGAAATAATATGTTGTAGCATGTCACATAATTTCAAACTACAAATAACAAGTTCATTAGGGCTGAAAAATATAGCAATATTACTCACACGTAACCTTTGAATATAATATTTTTAGTAAGGCTATCAGCGTGTCACTGGAGGTGATTACTCGCTCGTTCATTTGTACCAGATTACACGGCGTCTTATTCCTTTGAGACGATACTCATAATGACCCTCATGATAACCCCAAATATTGTTGCTTAAAATTTTCATCGTTTAACCCTTTTGAATATTAATTGTCAGTAAGTTTACCATCTACCTTTTAACCGGAAAGTGTCCATTTCAGTCACATGGTATACATATGTCACTCGTAGTTTTCTGGGAACAGATTTTTTTTCGCAGGGTGCATTAAGCTGTTGGCTTTTGTAATGGAAAAGCAATGTGTTTACTGTGAGGTATGAATTAAACGTTTCTGAAATTAGTTTCGTGCTTAAAACAGCTACTTAATCGGATAGCATTTAGTAAGGGGTAGTCATTATTTTTACTGGCAGTAATTTTATGTTAGCACTAAAGCCCCTTTCAATTTCAATTAAAAGTACATTTCGCATTATTTTTGTGTAAGAGAATATGTCAGCGCAGACGTCGATGAAAACTTTCGGTCGATTATGAGAGACATGCCATGTTTTTGACATTTATGAGATTTATATTTATTTTATACTAATCTGGAGATTATTTGGGGCTTTGTGTACTGGCTCCATATTTTGCATCCAGCTGCGCTTTATCGTTATGCCTGATGTGAAATTTATGACATAAAACAAATACAATTTCATGTAACAGTAAGCCAACGAGGTCCATAAATCTGTGAAAATTTTTTTAATTCATCGCTGCCCTCATAGATTTATGTCTCGAGCAGCCGAATACTGATTTTGTGTCCGACCCATTTCAAGGGTACAGCTGAGATATATGTCATAAAGCACTGCGCCTCTAACAAAACCTTTTTGCAAAAAAGGACAGTGGTCTGATGCGCGATAGAGTAGGCAGAAGGCTAAGTCCTTCCTACGCCGTTCTTATGTCTTATTTTACTGCCCTCGTTTTTCTGCTCGTCTCCCACCTCCAAGCTGGTATTAACCTTTCGAAGAATGAATGTTTTCTGAAATACATTCAGAAGTTCAGTTCTTACGTCACAGTAAACAGTCAACTGGGCTTATTATTTATTATTTTTACCAACAAATGCACACTCACACACACACACACACACATATATTAAATATTAAATTACATCGTATATTACAAACGCTACTACAAATTTCAGTTCTTCTGCACCCTCTTCAGGGAGTTTTGATATTGCATTTGCTAAAGTTATAAAGTATTAAAATTATATAAAACAGTAGATGGTTGTATGTTGAAGCTCATATATATAAAGGCAAAATTTTCCCGTTACAGGCCCGGTTTGGCCCAGAGGATGGGTAGAGGTATAGCTCTACTCTTCCATGATCGCGGCACTAGAAGGGGGTGAGTGTTCAGCAACACACACCGGCCGCTCTTTACCCCCAGGAAAGATCCAGTACCCATTGTACAGGATGCTGGGTGGGCCCCAGAGCCGGTCTGGACCGGCGGAAAATCTCGTCCCCACCGGGATTCGATCCCGGACCATGCAGCCTGTAGCTCAGTCACCATACCGACTGAGCTTCCCGACCCACATTATTATATGTATATATACGAGTATATATATATATATATATATGTGTGTGTGTGTGTGTTGGTACAAATAATAAGTAATGAACAAAAGAAATGCACGGATGCACATAAAAATAAGTCAAGTGGACATTTAGAAACCAGATACTTAATGTTCAGGCGGTCTGTCATCAGCCTCTCTGGCGGAGGTCCCTGGTTTAGTCCCACGGCAGTCCATGTGAGATTTAAGGAGATAAAAGGGACATGGTGACACGTCTCTTCGACTACTTTGTGTGTCCCCTGTCAGTATCGCTCCAACAGTGCACCGTATTCATCTTCGTCTTAGTACTACTGTTAACGGAAGGACAAGCGGGCGGAATCGGAGAGCCTTTGAACAAAGCAATATTTTTCCGGATATCGTGGCCCATTGGCCCCCCAAAAAACTTGTATTTTGTTTTTCTTCATGTCATTGTGGGAAATAGCTGCTGATCATTGTGAATAAAGCTACAAGGTAGAATATTGTACAAATAATGCAGCTTGTATATATAGTAACCACTGTGGATGGTGGGCGTGAATTTGAAAGTTTAAAATGTCTTTTGCCTTAAAAATGCCTTGCATGTTACTGTTGTGTCACATAACCTGAACGGAGTTATCTGACTCTGCTTCTATAAGATTCAGGGTAAAGTGGGATGGACGCTGTTACCGCATATCTGAAGGATAGAAGGAGATGATGCATTTTGTACCCTCCCATAACCCGGCCCAACCTATTTCATTATATAGCGTATGTAGCTGGCACCAACCATGTGCTGTGTTCCACCCCACAACTCCCCCATTCATATTTACAGCAGAGGCATCAAAAGTGGAAATGAAAAAAGAGATGCCACATGACACAATGGGTACAACCAGATAACCTGCATTTCCGTCTAATACATGTCAGAACCTCCACCGTAGGAAACTTGACGAGATACATATTGAAGATTCAAGTAAAATGGAGGATAGGTTGAGAGGAGTTGAATGGCACCTACGGGGAGAAAAGAAATGCGTACGGGATTTAGAGGGAAAATCTTAAGGAAAGTGAAGATATGGAAGACCTAGGTGTAGATGAGTTGATAATAATAAATTTACCATAAAACAATAAAACTGGAGGGCACGGGTCAGACTTGTATTTGTCAGGAGAGGTATAGATGACAGGCTGTTGTGAAAATATTGATGAACTTCCGGTTTCCTAAAATGCAAGGAATTTTTTGAGCAACTTAGGATCTATTAAGATTTTCTATAAGATCGATCAGTGACGATAGTCTTCAGGGATGTTACGCCAAGTCGAACAATAAATAGTTGCCTAAATTTTGAAGTTCCTTAACAGTTTCGAAACGTCGGTAACCAAGTACTAGTCCACACAGCTAACGTTTAAAAAATGCGAATATTCAAATTTGGATTAATTTAACTGTATTTTTGTTATGTATATACTTTTGATTTAATACTGTAACATAAATGATTTTAAATGTAAATCGACTTAAGGTTCAGGACATTTTGTGGAAGAAGGGCTAAGGATTTAATCTTTGGAGTGATGTGAATATTTGTCCAAAAGCTTAAGGTCTAATTAGGTTTGTTTGATGTATGAATATTTGCGTCATTAGACCGGCTTTCAATACTGTATTCTGTGCGACTTTTACGTTAATTTTTACTTACTTGTCAGCGTTGGTTCCGTTTATTCAAGTATTCAAAACCGATACAATTATTTTCCCCGCCAAATATTGCGTGTAACGAAAAAAAAAAATCCTTTCAAAAATTTTAACCAAAGTTTTCAGGCGCAAAATCAACTTATTCGCAAAAAGGGGGGGGGGGAGGAGGCACTGCAACATATGGAATATAGAAACACAGGAAACTATACGATTTAGAAACACATAAAACGTATATTGGAACATAGAGGATAAGACATCAAGTATGGGGTTCACCAATTTGTAAAATTCCTTGTACTCGTCCTCTCGAAAACACTCGAAATTATGCCGAAATCCCAAATTCATGCCAATTACTGTACCCATTAGTAACTAAACAAGAAGCTATATTTCAGTTTACATGGGCGAGGAGAGAGAAACGACAGCTAACTTGTACCTTAGTTTAGGGATTTCATAAAAAGAGCACAGATTTAGAAACAATGAAAGAATCGCATTGCGTAGCGCATTGGTACACGAGGAAGACCCTTGGGTGTAACAGCTTTATGGCGCTTTATGTAGGGACGTAAAAACGGTGGAGGTGCTGAGCTACTGTTAGATTGCGATAGTAATTGTGACTGTAAAATGTACAGCTTTGACTGTCGCATAAATAAATTACAGTGGGCCAGTTTCCTGGTCCATTACAAAGATAAGGACTTTAGTGTTCTTTGTGATCTAGAAGCCTCTTGGGCAAATGTTTCCATATTTGTACTGCATTCCAATGATAGTCCTGTGGCACGGACGAATAATAGACTCTAAAATTGAGAGATAGGAACAAAAAATGTGATTTAAATATTATTATTGCAGTGTGAGGGTGTTTTTGCATTAACTTCTGTTTTGAAACCTCGAGTATGTCTCACATTATCCATCGCAAGAGGCTATAGACATTTGCAAGACAAATATATGATTCCCTTTTATTTGTTGTGTATTTAGCGACGCTGAAACTGGCTCAGCACATAGGACGTGGAATGATATATCGATTAAAATATTAATGTGGAATCTAATTGGAAGTTATCCTCCCCTAGTTTAGATATGGAAATTTTTAGGCAAAACATCCTTATTGTGTATTGATCTAATAATTAATAGAGTAGTATAACACAGTCTTACACAACTTTATTAAATGCACATTTACGAGAACATAGCTACGTGTTTCGGCTTCTAGAAGTCATCTTCTGGCTTTGATCTAAAAATTGAATATACAATTTCAAACGTCTTAAAATGACGAGATCTCTTTAACAATAAATGTTGCTAAAATACATTAAAATACGAAAATATAACATAAATATATAGAAACATAACATGGAAATTATAGTTGAAGTTGCAGGTTTTGTGTGGCCTAGGTGGCATGTGAATATATTGAATGTATCTCAATGATGATTGGTGCCAGCTCGAAAAATATAAAGTTCTAGAGTTAAATTTGTGGTATTTTAATGTATCTTATTAATATTTAATTTAAACGAGACCTTGTTATTTTAAGACTTTGTAAATTAGTTGTGTTCTCTTATATATTCAGGTAACAAAGTTGTGTTGCACTGTATTATGACACTCTATTAATTATTTAGGTATCAGTTTAAAACTTCCCTGAATGGATTAAAAAATCCTGTAAAATTCTTATAATAAAACCAACTAGGTGAAATAATTTCTCAAATTTATGTTTGGAATAAAACTTTACATTTTTCGGACAGTTCCTCTGTCCATCATCAAGAGTTTTCCATTGTACACACAGCAATGGTATATGTCATACATGTGTGTTGACAGCTGGCTCGCAAGCTGTCAGCAGACCTGTATGACATATACCATTGCTGTGTTTACAGTGAAAAACTCCTAACGATGGACAAAAGAACTGTCCGAAACATGTAGAGTTTTATTACAAAAATAAATTTGAGAAATTAGTGCATCTAGTTGGTTTTATTATAAGAATTTATTAAGATGCACGGTCACCTGAATTTTAAATTCCTTTAAAATTCTCGCGTTTAGGTTATCGGTTTTCGAACTAGTCTTGAATCTAGGACCTCTCTAACAGCATGCGGGTGTGTTATCTATCCACATTGTAGTTGTAGATGTTCTGTGTTACATCCCTAACCAAGTGCGGTGTGTTAATAAACGTCACTGTTCGTATTTTAAGTAAGGTTAGCAAGGAATGTCCTGTTATAGGCTCAGGATTCTTTCTCGAAGCGGTTTTATTCAAAGACAGAACACTTTAAGTCAATTACTTTTTAATTTCCAAGTTAATGAGATTTATTTTTGAGCCGATAAATAAAATGGATAATTATGTGACATTCGAAATTTAAATATGTCATGAATTAACTGTTTTCCTGCAGCCAGACGTTTGCATGTCTGATGCCTAGACATAATAAGAAATAAGTTTGAGCGCCAATGATGTTTACGATTTTGCCAATTGATTGTGACGTCATGGAGGATAAAACATCCCAACACTGAGACCTTGAGACGTTTATCTACATCTGTCGAAGTTCTGAATCTGTTCAGTTTTTCAAATGATGAAGTGTTGTACCTTAACCGAATGCTTCGAAAACGACTTCTGGAATGGTGAAGGTGATTTCCTTTCACACTGTATGTGACTTGGAGTAACCTGAATTAGCCATCTGCCTTATTGCTGTGCAGTGGCGTAGCACGTCCGCACCTCGCTTTCATTTCAAGAACTTATTTCTGTTTGTGAAGTGTAAGACTAACTCTGTCTCTCTCTGAAACCTTTAGATGACATTTCCCTTCCGGAAATGACACCACACACTGTTTATTGCACCGACATGAATACATTTAGAATTAAGGCTGTTTGCAGTTTGTTGTTTTCAGGACCACGGAGTCTCGGGTTGTGTCTTTGGAATTGTGGAAGTGTCTGCTTTCGTAGGTGACTACAAAAGTTTCGGAGGAATATACTGTTGCCGTCTTCAGGATATAAGATGCATGAAGTAGGCTTCTTCGAAATGCCGGTAGACCACGTGCTGTCATAAATTATAACACTGTAATGTAAAAGTAATTTTTCATTAATTGTTGACAGCAGTTGTGTCTTAACACGTTGTGTCTTAACACGTTGTGCCCCTTGGATTTATTCCTAGTCCTAGTACAAGCCGAAAGGTCGCGGGTTCGATTCCCGATGGTGTCATTGAAATTTTTCATTGACATAATCCTTTCCATCCGCATTATGGCCCTGGGGTCGACTGAGCCCTTAACAAAAATAAGTACCAGGAATATTTCCTGGGGCGTAAAGGCGGCCGGTGTGTAGGGCTGACAACCTTTCCACCTTCCATGTATCGACTGACTTAAAATCTGGGAGCCTCATCCTCCTGGAACCCTAAAGGCCTGTCCAGCCCTCTACAGGTATTGCTTTACCTAGTATGTCCAGTAAGGATAGCCGTGATTTTGTTAGCGTGGAACTTGAATGTTTTAAGGATTCACAAAAGGTGAATGAGGAGTACATGACGTGTGTATGTGTGTATGTGTGTGTGTAATTCTCTTCTGACTTTTGAACAAATTGATGGCTTCCTGCTACACTACCTATGCATGTGTTTGACAATTGCCGATCAGCAGAATTTCCTGTATTTTAATTTCCCATATACAGCGTTGAACCGGTGTGATAATAATGCATTACTCTCGTGCATGTGATTTGAGATTTATTGTGACTAATAACAGTTCCATAGCACTTGCTATGTGTGTACAGCTGTCTAGTGTCTGACGTAAACCTCTCTGTAATGTGATGGTTGAGTGCTAACTGGTTTACCCTCCGTCGGTAGAGACAGATGTACGACGCTGACCATTTGAGGTAATCCGTTTGGGTGATGTGTGATGTGTTGGTAGGCTAACATGTCCGGCTCTGTCGCCTCATCTGTATAAATCAGTTTATCTTTTGCCCTGTTGCAGTAGGTTTGTCTATGAAATAGGCACACCAGTTGGTTCAGTTTTTTCAGGGTTCCGAATACATATTCCTTTCACAGTATTAATGATAGTGCTTACTTACTTACTTACTTACTTACTTACTCCATGGTGCAGAGTCCATCTTGAGAAGCTAACTGGTTTGCAGCTGGGCAAGAATTTCCCCGCATTTCACGGAACCCGAAGGTTCATTACCGCACTCACAAGCGTCCGTCACCTGTCTCTATCCTGGGCCAGCCCAATCCAGTCCATATACCCACATCCCACCTCCTGGAGATCCATC
>Ga0123354_10004189_pt1 | contig 20348 bp, 17 predicted proteins | sample TergutLab28metaG_2_FD_97872 | JGI IMG/M metagenome (GOLD analysis project Ga0123354, IMG submission 97872) | Labiotermes labralis P4 segment gut microbial communities from Petit-Saut dam, French Guiana - Lab288 P4 | ecosystem: Host-associated > Arthropoda: Insects > Digestive system > Gut ...
CAGACGTTGGGGCCCCCACGCGGACTCTACTAAGGGAGGGAAGGGGGTTTTGGGGGGGGGGGGGGGGGGGTAAAGCAGATGTGTCATGAAGTAAAAGAGTCAACTCCATCTGGTGACTGGTTTAAGAATAAGTGGAGCTATACCTCTGCTCCCCCCATATGCCTTCATTGTGCAGACAGGGACAAATTTACCTTCAACTTTCTACACAGATTTAGGCCTACGTAAACAATTTCAACATAAATGCCATACAAAAATCCATAAGATGGGAGCACAGTTCTAACATGCAGACACACAATGAAAGAAACATGACAAAATGTAACAGACATTTTCTGCAACAATTTGTTGTAAGGGAGCCCTAAAAAGACACTTATACAGTCATCTGTTCCTGAATAATGTGCCACACTACTGAGATCATCATGGAAATGTGACAGGACAGACAGTGATTGATGACTTATTGTTCTATGGACAGTTAATAAAAATACAAATCCTAGTAAGAATAGCATTGTGCAAATGCACTTACATCTATAGCCCATTGGTGGCACAATCTACACTACAATACGTTGTTCAAATGTATCAGTACTCTCGGTCAAGTAATCTTTTTCACTTTATTTCACCCTTAAAAGACAAGTTTGTTAACAAAGTGCCACTGTTCTCGACCTGTAACACAACTTGGCCCATTTCTTTCAATTCACACTTCCCATGCTTTAATCTTGGCTGCCAACTAGAGTGCACGTCCTTTCTTAAATGTTCTGGAGCAGGCCTGCTCATCCTTTGATGTGATATGGGCTACTTTGGTAAAATTTGGTCTGCATGTGGGCAACATGAAATTTAGCACACAGCATAAAGAATGAATAAGTATACTGAAACTTATATGTGTAATTTTAACTGTACATTTGCATACACATCACGTGCAATAAGAAAATACTGAAAATAGTAGGAAAAATGTATTACAAATGAAATTCACATCCTAAGCTAGGGTGTGCCATTTTTAGGATGTACTTATGACATTAACTATTAAATATAAGTTTTCAACAGCATTCTATCTTTACTTTGCCAGGGAAAGAGTTAAAACACACTTTTTCAATGAAAATGTCTCCTCAGGCAATATAATGCTGTGTCGCGAGTAACATGAGCAAGCCTACTCAGAACCAACTGCGTATCAACAAAACATAAACTCCCTTATAACGCATCCACGTACCTTCGCAACACACAAGAACCAACAGTGCCCTAATAGTTCCCAACAGTTATAGCAATCGCCATCATAGTATAGAATGAGCTCAACAATGATATCTCAAACTTCCACATGCTCAACAGAACTGTTAAGGTACAGTAAGAGTCAAATGTCAGGAATTAATATAACACAAACGCGGTGGCGCAGTCGGTTGAGGCAACGTGTTACAAGCCAGTAGGTCGCAGTTTCGATTCCCGTTGGTGTCATTGGAATTTTTCAATGACATGATTCTTCCGGCCACACTATGGCCCTGGGGTCGACTCAGCCTCTAACAGAAATGAGTACCAGGAGCATTTCCTTGTGGGTAAAGGCAGCCAGTGCATAGGGCTGACCTTACCACCTGTCTGACTGTCTTGAAATCTGGGAACCTCAACCTCTTGGAACCCCCTGGGCCTGTCCAGCCCTCTAATGGGACTGCTTTAACTTGCAGTATTCAGATTTTGCTTTGCTTTGCTTTGTTTAGTCATGAATACAAACATCAACTTGGCATCCCCTTCCATTCAGCAACAGCAGTGACTGCCCAGTTTCCACATTCCTGAAGCCCAGCCACTCTGAATGTGTGACAAATGTTGAGACTGTGGTCCCAAAACTCCACATACTCTTGTGGGTGGCCACTGATATTTCAGAAGAACTTGCTTTTTACATCTTTAGAATCAAAGTTTTATGTGTTCATGAAACTACATGGAGTAAAATCCCAATACCACACTATGTAACAGACTGCTTACAACAATATGGAAAAAAAGACTAAACACAAGAATAATTCTGCATGACTACGGGACATATATTTGGTGACAAAGTGTAAATGCTATTCAAACAAGTGGCATTAAAATAAAAAATGCAAAAAACCCAGTGCAATGAAATTACACTGAAAGAATTAAGAATTTTCTTCAAAGTTATAATTAAAACATCCCATTTATTAATCTGACGTGCAATACTCACAATCCAGCTTAAATACACTAAACCCACAACAGACGAAGTTTAATGTCAAAAATATTTACATATGTTGTTCATACAGCACAGTAAAAACATCCCACCTCTGCTATAAAATCAGTTAATGTTGTATGGGTAAATAATCAGCGTTTACTCCGAGATTCACACAAAACACATAAACATACTGTGGGCAGAACACACAATCCATTATTGTTAAACCCAGTAAAACATTAAGTATCCACTAAACTTTAGGGGGTTAATGATGCTACACACAAACTCAAATGCAAAACCATGCATTACTTAAAAATCACATCTTACTCACCCTGGCTTAACAACTTTTGTTGCGAGTATTTGGTTTGTTGTTCCTCCAACACATTTATTCCCAGAACTGTTATTATTGTTGTTGTTGTTATTGTTGTTGCTGCTGTTGGTATTACTATGATGAATAACAGTACCACCAAAGCCAGCACAAGTCTTCTGACACTGGAGACTCACTACGTTGGGATCTTCTTGTATATTACTGTTGTTGTTGTTATTGTTAAGGTGGTTGAAGTTATTGTTGTTATTATTACTACTGCATTTAAATTCACCATTTTGTTGTGACAGGTTTGTTAACGATGACAAACACACTTGCTTATCTTTGAGCAATGATATTGGTCCATTCACTAACCCAGATACTTTACTACATGGTGCAGAATCTAGTTGTAAGCTGCCGTTGACTACCAACGTCCTCATTACGTTGCCACTGTTACGACTTAATTGGGAGGTACTTGAATTTGTGCTTGAACACGCATTATTTGGAGAATCTGTCACAACTGCATTACTGTCACTGTTAATGTTATTACTGTTGCCACAACTGTTTGCCGGTAAAAGCGGGACACTGTCTGACGTTCCATGAGGGGACTTGCCAACAGAATGTTCACTGTCTGTAATCACACTAGCTGGTCTCTGTACTTCCTGCAGTTTAACAGCTGACAAGTAACAGGCAACACTGGTTTGAAATGCCACTATACTGCTGAGCCACTGAAAGAACAATTCAAAACATAAGATATGTGTTTATAAATGTTTCAAATTAAAAATGCCATAACAACCTATATTCAAGCACAACTTACCACAAAGACACTCTCATTCTGAATCCACATTCCCAATAAACCCTTATAAAGGAGTCCTTTTTGATATCACAAAACACACGACTAGCATGAGAAGTTTTTGATGTAGTGAGACAAAAATAAGACATTAAGGAATTAATGTGCTGGAAGAGAGAAATGACTGTGGAAGGGGGCAAAAAAAATGTTTGAAAATCTACGGGCCAACTTGTCAACATCAGAAAAGTGACACGAAGCAAGTTCCATATTAAGAACCTACAATTCTAGAGTTACCTTTGACACCCAGTTATCTGGTGCTTTCCATTCAGTGCATGTAAACTGATACACACTTCTGTATAGACAGAGGAAAAAAAGAAAAACTAATGTAATTATACGGAAAATAAGAGGCACCACTGAACCAAATTAGCCACCTGGACAACCAGACACCTGGGATTTGTGTACCACAAGATTGTGCAATGTGTATACCACTACCTGACTTCCAACACCTATTCAGGCAGTAGTAGTTAAGACCATATGGTAAAACTTTATGACATATGGTATACTTAATAGCTCTGGATTGTTTTCCATTTGCACTTCACTAACACAAACAATCATGAGTACTCCACATCTCCTCATGACAATGCAATCACATCATTGAACCAAAAATAAATTCTGCAGATAGGTTACTGATGGTACAGGTACTTCTTGATTTATGCAGCCATGTTTTATTGAAAATTTGATTCATGCTATTTATTAATTCAGGCATATTCTCCATTTACACGCTCTAAAATTGACGTTTACACAGTCTGAAATTAACTCACACAGCACTAAGTGAGAAATCCTGATAATTCTAATTGTCAAACATACCCAGTAATTCCTCCAATCACCCCAGCCTCACTAAACTTGTCTTGTACAGCAGCAAATGTATCTTTCTCACTACACACTTACTTGTCTCAGGTTTAAATTTATATTCTACTGCAAATCATTGTTATCCACTTATTGTAATGCATAATATACATATACAATATCCAAAATTTTGGTTATGTTTTGGCAAGATAACAGGGACATACTCACCCAGCATTAGAATAGCAAGTGGTTGGTTAATTATAAGACCATGTCAAGCAATCTCATAATTACCATCATACTGCTATAACTATGCACTTGAAATATTTCTTCCATATGTGCCATGGAAAATTTCAGCACAATCAAGACCCCTTAGTTTGCAGGTCACTGCTACAGACCCAGGTTCAACACTCTGTTATAATACTTCATAAGAAGTATAAACTACTTTATACACAATCAAGAATGTTAAAAGAACAGGCATGCAGTTTGTTTCTGCTCCTGTGTCAGCAGACACAGAACAAACATTCCTGAGACATGCCTCACTGCTATCTTCAGTTTAAAAGACCTGACATTAGCTGCAAGAAATTCTTATCTATTCAAACATCTCACAACTACTCAACCTTTTGCCATACAGCACTAAATCACGCACTTGCCTGTGTTGTAGTAAAAGCAAGCCTAAGACTCTCCTCATTTTCAACCAATATGTCCCTCTTCCAAACAACTGAACCTCTCAAAAGCCCCTGTTTAATTCATTACTGTATCCGGAAGTGCTATATGCCCCAAATGGCAAGTTCTGGCCACTCTCTTTCCCCTGTTCTAAAAAAACTTAAAGCACATGAATTGTTCTGTACTCTGACATTAACACATTCACTGCCAGCTATTTAAATACCCAGGGGCATTAAAGTGCCAGCCATTTAAAGGGTCCACAGCCCCTTCTTTCATGATTTCAGTAAAAAAATAATTATACGAAAACTATATGAGATAGAGACTTGAAATTTAGAACATACCTTCAGTAATTTTTCAGCATGTGATATCGTGTGTAGCAGCCTTCAGGATGCAGAGGAACACCACACTGAGCACAGAAAAATCTAGTTTCTTTCTTGATATTTTTTCGCACACACACTCGACATTTTCGTGTTGGCGTTTTATTATTTTTTGTGGGTGGAATATGGACCAGTTTGTGATTCTTTAGTTTTCCATCAAGCCTGCCAGGGGGGTCATTTTTTGGGGCATGTTTTATTGGAGTAGCCTTGCGATTCGTCAGATGATGATGATGATACAACATCTGATGCGTGTATCAGATTTTCTGTGATATCTGACATGAAATCTAGGAATGATTTGCGGGTATTAGGATTATTCTTTGAAAAGGTAACATAACTGTTGAAAAGGCAACATTGGAGAAGACAGAAAAATACTTTCTTAAGCCACTTGACAGTTTTACAAATGAATGGGTAGTAAGCCAGATACTGGTCCGCTGTACGAACACCACACATATGAGTGTTGTAATCTACGACGCACTTAAGTTTCTTCATTGCCACACCCGTTCGTCTGCTTGTTGTTTCAATTACTTCAGCTGTATGGAGTGTTGAAATCATATTTACAAGCCTCTTATCTTGGTGTGAGATGAGTAGTATTTCCTGGTTCCTACGAAAAGTGACCTCGCCTTTCTTCAACTTTTTTGCCTCTTCTGTCATGTCTTTCGGTAATCCACGATTCACTCTGATTGTTCCACAGACTCTAATTAATTTCTGTAATAATTCATTCATTTGATGGACACTACTGTAATAATTGTCTTGGTATAAGTGGTAACCCTTCCCTTCATAAGGCTCGAGCAGAAAACCTACCATTTCGGTCAAAGGTCCACACTTACCATCATAAATCTGCAAGTTACAAATATATCCAGTTGAACTTTCACAAACCATCCGTACCAGTATGCGGTGCTTTGTAATTCTGCCTGGGTTATACACACGAAATCGCAAACAACCCTGCCAACCAAGCATACCTTCACCAAATTTCCCTATCTGGTAAAAAATTAGTTCTGAAATTATATACAACAATGTCTAAAATTGTACAGATTTTGTATAAATGATCTTTGTTTGTTCCTGCTGCATTATTGTCACTGAAGTGAAGGTACCTTTGGATAAGCTGAAATCTGTTCCTAGACATTGTTTGTGGAAATAATGGAGTCTGAAAACTTCCTCTCATTGACCAGTACAATTCTAATTTTGGTTTTCGGACTATACAAGTTACAAAAATCAAACCAAGGAATTTTTTATTTCGATTACTGGTATTGGTTTCCATTCTTCACTAAGTGCATGTTTTGTAACGGGGTGAGGCATTTTCGCAATCTGTTGTTGTGCATATAAATTTGTCTGGTTAACTACTATTTCAATGAGTTCAGGGTGAATATAATGGTCAAAATAACTCATCACATCTGCTTCACTTTCAACTGCAAATTGCATGCCCAGATTGCCTATGAAGGGTGGTATTCTTGGTTGACGATCATTTTTAGAAACCCCTGTAGTTGGGGTAACATCTATCTGTCCGCGGCTAGGGCCTGGTATTGAAATGTTACTGTCATTATCACTCTCATTTGCACTTTCAGATTCACTCTCTTCACTAATGAAAAATTTGGGAATATTATCTGTATCTGAATCACTGTCATTTACAATTTCATTCACCGCATCAGCTAATTCTTCTTCAGTTCTAAATCCAACTGTTTTTCTTTTCCTATATGCCATGTTGCACTGAGAAGTATAAACTATCACACATACACAACTTCACGTATAAAAGACTCTTTATAGACTGCAGCCAGAGACAACCCACTCTCCCCCTGAGCATAAGGATAAACATGGATTCATTATATCACAATGTAAGCATAATAAACTATGAAAGGGATAAAGATAACGTCAGCTAGATATACTGAAGCTGCTGTACAAGTTTCCCGCCAGGTCAGCTGATTTAAGCTGAAAGAGCGCGACTGAAAAATTAGATCGACTAAGGTCGACACTGGCCATTTTAAGCATGAATTATTAAATCGACTAAGGTCAACTATGGCAGTGAATGTGTTAAATTAATAGTTAACAAAATATTAAGTCCTTAGACTGCCACCAAACACTACTAAAGCAACTACAAAGATACACAACATGCAGTACCGAATCAGTGTCATTTATTTGGGATATGTACCTGGTCCCAATCGGGGTACCGCGGTAGCTCAGTGGTTAAGGTGCTGCGCTACAAATCGGGAGGTCACTGGTTTGATTCCAGATGGTGTCATTGGAATTTTTCATTGACATAATCCTTCCAATCGCACTATGGCCCTGGGATCGACTCAGCCTCTAACAGAAATGAGTACCAGGAGTATTTTCTGAGGGTAAAAAGCAGCTGGTGCGTAAGGCTGACAACCTTACCACCATCCTGGGCCACTGTCACACAATCTGGAAACCTTAACTACCTGGAACCCTCTGGACACCTCAGGCCTGTAATGGGACTGATTTACCTTTATTTACCTTTCACCCAGTCCCAATCCTCTGACAATTGCCATATTAAGGGTTATGATGGCCAGTAGTCCAATAAAGTAAATCTCAATTAGTTTCAATGCCGTTTGAGCGAACCTCTTACTTTGCTGAAAAGATGTTTCTAGATACAATAACACATGTTCAGACATACACTACCTGTTCTTGTTCTTCTGGCGTTGCCTTTCCCTTCTCTGGACTCTCACAGGACAAATTTCTCCTCTCTGCCATTCCAGTTCTGTATTCCTCTTCTCTCAGAATGTCACGTAATGATGGAATAAGGGGTGGAGGAAATCTGTACTGTTCCTTAACTGCATGAGGAACCTATAAATCACATCAAGTTAGAGTAGAATTTTACAAAATCACTTAGCCAGCAGAAACCACACTCCATATCTTCTAAAAACTTTCCATATGCATGTCTGTCACTCTGCCATTTGTTCTCTAACATACCAAGTAAGCATAAATGGGTTAAGAGTGTTCACGGTTTAAATTTTGAATCAATTTTTCAAACATTCTGCATCTCTTTCAAATTCACCACTTTCTAGCAACAGTTAAGAATCTAGGCACAATGCTCAAATGGCACTGCCATTTTATTAATAAGGCATGTCATGCAGGTGGGTGTAACATGAACACACAGAATACCCAAGTCATGTAACTGTACTATTACATATTAATGTAAATATGTATCCCCTATTTTATTTGATGTTTTGCTGACCATGCATCTCAGTATAATCTTAGTAATTGATCAACTTAATGCACAAATTCTTGTTTTACAATAAGTTTATTACATCTGTACATGTTTTGAGCATTATGCACTCATCATCAGGAGGTCAAAATTGTATTATATGGCATCTGGTATCACCACACCTGTAGGTGGCCGTCTGGTGTACAGGTTGAGACAGTTCTCTCTCAACCTGTGCACAGTACGGCCACCTAAAGAGTGTGATGGTACCAGATGCCGTATAATACAATTTTGACCTCCTGATGATGAGCACATAGTGCTTGAAACATGTAGAGGAATGTAATAAACTTATAATAAAACAAGAATTTGTGCATTAAGTTGGTCAGTTACTAAGATCCCCTGTTTTATATTTTATGAATATTAAAAAATTGCACATATTTAAGGATTCTGTCCTTCTGGAGTATCTAGTAAGGTCACTGAGTTCGTTTCCCAACATTTTGTAGGAACACAGCCTAGGGGTCTGTTCTCAGACCTTTAGACACTTGCAGATGAAGGCACTCTGTTCCTCTGAAACATCCACAATTGAGCACTCAGTGACGTAGCACTAGATCCCACAAGAACAGAATCATCAACCACACTGCCATAAAAATCTTAACACTCACATGTATACATTCACCAGAGAGACATTCCACATGTCTCATGTATTGCCAATTAATAGTTTACTGTATGAATTTTAAAACAGAAATGCATCAGTGATTTTACAGGCCATGTCTGATGAAATAAGTAATTTCATAAATCACCACCATGCAGGATGCACCCCTCCCACTCCCCATAAATATACTCACCCTGACTCTATTTCTAGGTGGTAGTTTAACCTTGAATCTAAAAGGGGGATTTCTTCTGTGTGCTTTCCTGAAAAACTCCACTTTTATGGCATCCTGGTCGATAGGTCCAGCATAACGATCCCATAATCTCACTCGTTCTGTTACGCTACAAGACGTCAACAACTTCCAGTCCTACAACACAGTGTTTTTAACATTCCTCATCATTACTCAACTGTACTAAGTAGAGAGATTCAGCCTACTGTATAGACAACAGGAACTGTCTGTGATTCAGATGGACAGTTTCAAGACAAACACTGTAACACATATCACATAAAGTCATTCAATTAAGACCATTATATAAAATTGTACTAAATATTTTTCATTGTACAATCACACTTCTGATACTTCATTCATTCAAGCACTCAATAATCCATTTCAAAAACATAAAACCAGTCATCAACTTGGAATCACTGTCACCAAATAGATGACACAGCAATTATTTGCATTATCACACTAAAAATAGAACTACAAAAAAAAATATGAGTATATCCTAAGATTTGGCTTCATCTGTTTAGAACTCACTTTCATGTTCACCCATGAGAGTTTAAAAAAAAAAATGGGAAGTGGCCCATATCTAAAATGAAATGCAGCATCAATACAATATGAATAACATGAACACAAAGTCAACATTTCTATGAGTATCACAAAGAATAAAAATTTCACCTTCCTCTGATCTCTTACAAGTACCACACTTTTCAACTTTTCTTCAATAAGCCGCACACCTAAATTTTTACAGAAAAAACACAAAAAAAAAAGCTACATAAAAGTACAGAATTAACAAAAAAGGCAATGCAACAATGAGGCGCATTCGCATAACCACTGCTGCCGTGGAAAGTAATAAGTATTACATATTCTGAGTGTGTGTCTGTAGCCTTGGTCATCCAGCATGCAAAGCACACATGCCCATCAAGAAGAGCAAAATATGACAACCTCTGAGGCCTGTTACCACTCATCCAGAACTACACTCCCATCTGGAGGTACCAATACATGCAAAATATACTTTTTCTCATCACTGTTCTTAACACCCTTTTAAACTCTCATTATTTTATACACTTACTTACTTACTTACTTACTTACTCCATGGTGCGGAGTCCTTCTTGAGAAGCTAACCGGTTTGCAGCTAGTCAAGAAATTCTCCGCATTTCACGGAACCCGAAGGTTCATTACCGCACTCACAAACGTCCGCCACCTGCCTCTATCCTGGGCCAGCCCAATCCTGTCCATATACCCACATCCCACCTCCTGGAGATCCATCCTAATATTATCCACCCATCTATGCCTAGGTCTGCCCAGAGGTCTCTTTCCCTCCGGTTTCCCCACCAAGACCCTATACAACCCCTCTCCTCACCCATACATGCCACATGCCCAGCCCATCTCATTCTTCTCGATTGTATCACCCGCACAATATTGGCTGAGGAGTACAGATCATTTAGCTCCTCGTTATGCAATCTCCTTCAATCCCCCGTTACCTCGTCCCTCCTAGGTTCAAATATTCTCCTCAACACCATGTTCTCAAACACCCTCAGCTTCCTTTCCTCCCTCAATGTCAGTGACCAAGTTTCACGCCCATACAAAACAACAGGCAAAATCATTATTTTATAAACATATAATATAAATAAGCCAAAATGATAAATTATATATTTATATACATATAATATAAATCTATAATTCATCATTTTGGCTTATCACATATATTTACAATATTGTAAGCTGAGGTGTAAGGTATATCAACTTTTCTTTGGTACCTTGTCAGTCTGATGATAGCTCTTTACACATGATCTAAAACACCTTCCAATAAAACTTTACAATATATAAAAAATTACTAAGACTGAAGGCTACTGTCCCATCTCTTGTACAACCTATACATTATTAATGAAATCTAAGGAAGTTCAAAGTCCTCTCTTACATGGCAACTCACAAGAAGTTTTGTTATGCAACAAATTACAGTACCTACCAAATACTGTTCCGGATGGTTTGGACACATCCACCTGCCTGCAGGTAAGGATGTGAGTGGTGGATCAAGGCAATCCTGATGAAACAGAAGGGAACAGTAGTCACACGCTATAAGAGGTGCTTTCCGACAGCTCCTGTTTCAAACATAACTCAAGGTTAGCAATGCACATACAATTTTACATCCTCTAAGGATTAATTTCTGCAGAGGGTACAGTGCAAGGTAATCAAGGTATTAATTTGAAATTGGCATCACATGCAGTTTACATAAATAAGGAACCCAGCATATTTGAAGTCCCGCTTGCTCTCATCTGACCCTACACAAGTGTCGAAGCCACAATAGTGTAGTTGGTATACTCGCTAGGTTAAGGGCTGGACACCTCAGAGTTTCAATCCCAGCAAGGCTAAGAGATTTTTCTTTTCCCCACAACGTCCAGACCAGTTCTGCAGTTCGACCAGCCTTCTATTCAGTGGGTACCTGGGTTCATTCACCAGGGCATAAAGCAGTCAAGGTGTGAGGCTGACCACTCACTTCCACCTAGTACCAGTTAAGAATGAATGCAGTAATATGTAGACTCCCCAATATGCCTTTATGGAGTGCAAAGAACACCTTCGCCTTTTCACTTTTCACCTTACTTAACTGTCACATTATTTTTGTTTTTGAACTGTTCCCCTACACAACATAATTTGAAGACAAAGACCTAAAAAAATTGTTAAATCTATGCATATATTGACTGTCCTTCCAAAGACTACACATGTGATATGATTCTGGCAGTGCTACGCACCAAGATTATCATCATCATGTAATGCAGTATGCAGGTAGGTACCAAAATCGTCGTTCTTCATGGTAAAGAAGAAGCCACTTGCTTTACCGTAAACATGGAGAAACCAAGTTCCTACAAAATGTTAGCACCAAACAAGGCACCAAATAAGAGACGCCTGTAATCTTAATTGGCACACAGCTACCCTACCACGCTTGCACACTGATGCTTTCTGCAGTGTTCAAATAATACCGTATTTACCCAAACATATAACAAAGAATTTCTTGGTTGTTCAAATAGTCACAAAAAACACCTATTAGCTTCATCATGTTGGTCTGTCTGTCCACATGTATCAGCATGGCTCCCACCATACAGGTTTACATACAATTTGATACTGGAAACTTTTATGAAAACATGTCCAGGAAGTCAAAATTTGGTTAAAATCTGACAACAATAGTGGGCACTTTACATGAAAACCTGAGTAGGTTTTATTGTGGCTGGTGACATACTCGCCGTAAGAGCGCTGTTGTGCAGTGATCAATATGAACTGTTAACAGTGACATGCAGCTCAACATTACAGCAAGTACAATCTGTCGCATCTCCACTGTAACAACAGTTATGTGAACAGGCCACAGAGTTACTGGATACATATGTGTGTATCCCGTTTCTTAATTTATCACATGAAGAACAGAAGGTTACCTTATAATCCCACAAAGTTAAATGTGTTCTGCACAGGTACATTCCTAAAAAATGAAGACTGTAAATCGAGGTCTAGTACGCAGGGATGTCTTACAATTGGGTAAATATGGTACTTCCAAAGAATTTTTCTCCCTTAAAAGATATTCTCTTTGGACTCAGGGTATTTGGCATATTGCCCATCTGTGTTTCAATCTCATGGATACTACATAATTTAAAAAAATCACCTCCAAACCACAGATCTGGATAAACTGTATATCTGTACAACACCATGAGTAGTACCAAGTATCTGATACACATACACAACAAGTTCTGACATACATCACAACTATCATATTCAATCTGGCTTTTCACACATCCTTTTTCATTCACAAATACATGTGATCCCTTACTTTTGAATGTAAATAAAATAAGAAACTTTGTACTGTATTAAATGTGACACAGTAACATCACATACTGCTGCTACGCTTATAGCAGGAACAAAAAAGCAAACTTTGATATATCTGTTTTAAGCACTTACTTCCTACACTCGAAGCAGACTTTGACAGGAAGTGGAACCAACCCATTATCCAATTCATATGGTTTCTTCTTCGCCACAGAATTGCGCCTGCTGGTAATTTTACTTGGACCAGGTACTAAATAACAGAACCACACTAACATTTTACACTTTCCACAGAAAATGAAACACAAACGTTACATGAATACAAAAATAAATTTCAACACCATGTGGACAAAATTGTAATATGGGACGCACCCTATCACAGCCTGATGAGACTCTTGTATTATTATTACTCAATGACATAAAATCCATACCCTTCCTGTCAACCACACTGCAAAACTATGGCTAACAAATGTAGTAAACATAAGGTAAATTGCTTCTAAGGACAAAACTAAATTCTAAATAAATTAGATTCTGCAGGTCCTTACAGGAATTTAACCCACTGCCATGCTTTTTTGCAGCAGCAGCAGCAGCAGCAGAAAACTGTAAACTTAATCCTCTACCACCCTTAATGCACTAAAGTCTATTGCAGCAAAGAATCTTTAAATCAAATTGTCTGACAGCATCAGAACATAATGAGTCTCAATGGTGCAGCAAAGATGTAAAATAAGACAATACTTGTCCAAGTGAACCACAGTAATGCAATACTGAGTGGATCATGCAAGGTTTTGAGACAAAGGTTGCAGCCTTTAATTAATTACACATTACACATGTTACAGTAAATGTTCAGAATAATGCAAATGTTGGCCACCTGGTGTAACTGTTGATATACACCAAGCTCAGTGCAGAAAGATCACTGTATGAACAGAAGGAAATCTATCTAACATTACCTAAACATTTAGCAATACATTACGTCACATAAAAATATGCCATCCTTTGCCATTATTGATAGGTTAGGTTAGACTGTTATTACAGTTCTACCGCTTATCTGCTTCCAGATTTTATCCACTTTGTTTGGTGCATATAAAAAATCACAATATAAATGTCAACAATCACAGGTCACTGTCAACAAATGTACTTTTCACAACAATCTCAGTAACATGAACACTTTTCCCACATGGCAAACTGCTTATATGACAGAACTGACAACACCAATGTGAAAGAAAAGTAATATTACCATCTCACAACGCAACTGTTTCAACTAAACCAGTAATCCACAAACTGTTCTGTCAAAAATGTACCATGAGAGGAGCTCCCAGGAGTTCCAAACATTTCATTAATCCTTTGGTGCTGAAAGTTGACTACAACCAATGCACAGTCTGATGCTGAAGAAACCGAACGTCCACTAAAGTTATCAGCCAAGAACATGCAAAGCAAAGGGTGGCCATTTAATGGCCGGGCATTTTGCAGAGTAGATGGGACAATAAACGGTACCTCCAAAATGTTAGAAGGTCTATCTCTGCACCATACTTCACTAGCCTAGATCAAATAGCTCATTAGTTACCGCATTCCAAATTAAAGCTAATCTCATGCACCCACCATTTTGTCATTCCACACAAAAAAAAAAATCTTTAACGTTATATTTACCCTAACACAAATGACATAACATATGCTACACACACTCGAAAGGAAAATATTAAGAATATATGGCCCAATATAATACACAGGGCACTGGCACCCTAGATGGAACAGCGAAATTCATAGTCACTGGATACCAAAAAAAGATTCTTAATGGGAAATTCCACAACACAATACCAGTAGGAAAACCAAGAACAATATGGGAAGACACTGTTCAGAGGGATGCATTACAGATCCCATGAATTTGAGGATGAAGAAGACAAGCTGGGGATACAGAAGAATGAAGGCAAGCTTAGAGGGAGGCCAGGGCTCAGAAGGGGCCACAGTGCCACACATGTACGGACAGAAAGTTTCTCATAACTCTCTTACCACGCATAGTATCAAACCCTGGAGGAAATAACGTGTCCATATAAAATGATGAAAATTATAAAATGTGCTGCACAGGTGGCCTCTAAGATCATAATATCCACATCAAATTTCATGACAAAAGTACAACAAACAGACAAAATGGTGATCCCATATGCCTATGTTTTACCCACTGAATGAAAACAGGCTAAAAAGTGCAAGATAGTAACAACACTGTAATCAAGGCAGACTCTTAAATCAGCACTGTAGTGTAAGAAAAACTTATGTCAATGATTCTGTCAGACACCAAATGCTCAGTGGCAACAGATTTGACATGCCTTTTGCATCATGGACTATTACTTCATATTCACATAGCAAAGCTTCTAATGAGTATCTGCACCTGTCCCATAATGACATACCTTTATCGGTTCCTGGAAAAGGAATGCTCATTCCCATTTCTCTGGGCAATTCAAATTGCTTGGGGTTCAGGGCAGATGCAGCTTTCACCAGTACTTCCATAGGATTAGTTTCTAGTGATGAACTTTCATGTTTTCTTAACCGCTTCTCACTTCCAGGCGGTTCTGCTGCCTCCCTTTTCACACGCAAACGTCCTCTGCATGTTGATGCAGGAGGAGCCAAATCTACCCACATAAACTTCAATTATATTGTCTATACCATTCAACAGCCATAAATGATATAGCACAAAAAATCATACAAATACATAACAGTAACTATTATTTGATGTGGTTTAAATTCCAAGTACTGCCAAGGATGGGTTTTAATTTTGTACTACTTTTAAATGCACTCGGGACTGTGGTAGCACAGTGGTTAAGGTGCTGTACTACAAATCGGAAGGTCATTGGTTCGATCCCAGCTGATGTCAGCGGATTTTTCATTGACATAAAGTCCCTCCGATTGCACTATGGCCCTGGGGTCGACTCAGCCTCTAACAGAAATGAGTACCAGGAGTACTTCCTGGGGGTAAAGGCGGCCGGTGCGTAAGGCTGACAAACTACCACCATCCTGTGCCGTTGTTATGAAATCTGGGAGCCTAACTTCCTGGAACCCTCTGGGCCTGTCCAGGCCTGTAACGGGACTGATTTAAATGCACTCAAAACTATACAGCGCAGGCAGGCCAGTGCCATGTGAAGAATTACAAGTCTGTACTGTGTTAAGAGGCCAAGAATAAAGGGTTAATCTAGTTACATAACACGCATCATTCTTTGCTGTCATTCATCAATCTGCTGCATATGGTAAACATGCAATGAGTGTTCACACTAGGGACAAAATTTTTGCCTATAGGCTCCAGTTGCATCATATTGTGTAACACTTGTTACTTCTTCCTGGTCACTCGCCATCACGAGGTAGGTGACGTCACGTGCATCCTGGAAGCTTCCAGAACATATCTTGCTTTGTTTGAGCTTGCGAGTAACTGCGCATCTTAACAGTTCTTAGTGTGGGTCCGACCTAGTAAGACGCGCAAGCTACGCAGTCTGTAAATTGTGTATAATTTGTGTCTTCACAGGGAAGTGCAACATTATAAAACCGTAACTATTTCTGCACAAGGCAGAAAGTATTTGTGGTTCATGGGGAACAACTACTATTGTGATATTAATAGTGATATTAGTTCAGATATAAGTGTGGCACAATTACAGAAGTGAAGCCTCCAAGTACAGACATGTTATCGTAACTGTGGTAGGACACAGAGTTCCAAGTTTCACCACAGGGGTGTGTATTTGTAAACTTAGGAGGAACATTGCATTGCAGAATTGCGTGTAATTAAATAGGTTTACCATTTATCAAACTATTGAAATCAACAGTGTGTTGATGGCACAATAAGTGAGCTTGCATGAGGCAACTAATAATTTCTTGTAGGAAAGATACTTCAAAGAACAGTGTTGTTATACACAAGGTGACAAGACACAATAATCCAAGTGACATTTTAAATAATACATGTTATGTGATTAGTTTTGGAATTGAAGGACAGGCATCTATCAATTATTCATAATGAATTTATATGTGGTGTACCCTACTTTCTGACAATATAGTTTCTTGTTTCTCTGTTTATATGGAACAGATTGTTCAACCGCACATTTACGAACCAGAGCATAACACAATGAGACTTTACATTCATTACTCTTATCACAACTCTCATCACACCACTTTATCTCAAAGGGTTTGTTCAAATCAAACTGGAAGCAACTGTCAACTCCAGTAATCAACAGTAACTATTTCTCACTTATCTAATCAGTGACAAACTATTCCCACACCCATACACAAGCACTGTTTGTAGCAGTTTCCTGTAGCAACTTAGGTAGCAATAAACCAAAAATTAATTTACAACCATAATGATAATTAATTACTGCTCCCTTAAGCAATGTTAAACTACAAAATTATATTGGAATATTAATTGAAACAAAATCCTTCCATTTTTGCTCCAACATTTACCATAAAACATTTTATCTCCTATACAAGAGAACTAGCATACTGTATCTTTTGTCCCTCCCAAAAGATGATGATAGAAAGGCCACAATTTTTGACCAGGTGATGCTGCAAGTTCACCCACAGTGACCCACATAAAGGGGGGGGGGGGGGGGGAAAAAAAAAAGAAAAATAAAAGAAAGAAAGGGAGGGGGGGGCACAGACCCAAACAAGAGAGAAAGGGGGGGGGGGGGGGGGGGGGGGGACAAAACAGTTAAAAGAACCGTCCACGCAGTTTAATCCATCTGAAACTTCCCATATAACTTCTTTCCCTCTCTTAAATGCTCACAGCTGGAAATGTCTAATGTGTTACACACTCTAATTAACATTTCTGCTTGCAGAGTGCGTGACACAGAACACTGTACACAGAGCACACACACACACACACACACACACAGCACATCTTAAACAACACAAAAAATAATTTTCGTTATAACAGCAACGTTTCCAAGTGTGTTCAAAACTATGGTTTCAAAATGCTCCTCTATCTAGCAAAATCACCTGTCTCTAAAAGTAGTGTGAAGAATTTTCACCCAGTTCAACAGTGTTAATGTTTCAAGATAAAGGAGAGCCATACTACAATGAAACCGAATGGTAACTAACACCATTTTAAGCACTACTGCTAATACATATGACAGCAGTTCATCCGCTAAAACACTATTCAACATAAGCAAAAGAACATTACCTTTAACTTCTCTTGGCAACTTGACATCACTTTTTATGTTAATACTGGTATTTGATGCTGTATTTTCCAACTTAACCTACAAAAATACATAATTTCAGAATTACAACTATATTCATGTAGACTCAATGTCAGAATACCATAAAAAAACAAGAGAACAGGATTCAGAATTTGTCTCAAATGGAGTAACTTACAGTGGAGTGCCTGCAGCAATGACACAGCCATTCGCCCATTGGAATATCAGCTTCATCAAGTGGGGGATCACTGAAAATAAAAGAAAAAAAGTTACGCATATATAGGAATTCACTCCTCAGGAAGCCAACATTCACATTCATCAATATCTTCAGAAATATTTCCTTTGCTGCAATACAACTAATTCCAGTTGACAGGTAGCCATGGCATAACAATGAAACTGTTTCTAATATACATTCAAGAGCATGAACTGAAAGTTGCTGGAAATGAATAAAGCTTAGCATAGAATCAAGTGTTATGCCAAAATAACAACTGCTTATAAGTTGTCATTAATCACCACTCTACTGCAAGAACAGACAAAGGCTGGCCATGCAAAAATGGAACAGATGCTGCAACAGGCAGAAAGACCTAAACCCTGACAGGAAGGAGGAGGAAGAGGAAGAGGAGGAGAAGACAGAGAGGGAAGATGATGATAAGAAGAGAAATGTTGCCTAAAGTGCCGACAATTTCTGCCACTGTTAAAGAATGGTCTCCATTCTGAATTAAAACAGTCAAGTCAGGAAAGAATTTATGAAATCTACTCCACATGAAACACTTCTAGAGCAGTGGTTTACATATTTATGTAATGGCTGGCATCAACCCCCCCCCTCCCCCCACCAACCTTCGAACTTTGAAATGTAACACAGTAACAATTTTTAAATTTTTTTTTACCACTTCATGAAGATCAAATCTATAAAAGCTTGGTAAATTTAATTTAAAAAGTATTCACAGATGTTACTGTAATAACAATAATAATAATAATGTAAGATTAATTACATTTACAGTATTACCAAAATATACACAGAATGAACAAAAAACATCACCTAGTGACATACAGCCCACAAGACAAAAATGTGAGCTGCAGAAATCATTACAGACAACATGCAGCCCGCAGGGTGAGAATCCCTGCACCACAGCAACATGTGAACATCACAGTCAGTAGCCAATATTTGGAGACAAAAGGATAATATTAAAACAGATTTCTGCAAGAAAAGTTTGGGGAATGCAAATCGAACTGAACCCATGCGGGACTGCGTCCAATGACGTGGTAGCGGGATACATGCAGAATCCAGTAGTTTCCAAAATATTAATATTTTTATAAAAGCATGCAAACTCCAGCTTCATAAACTGTATGAAATGGATTTCAATCCTGCACATAAGGGTTAAGACAGCTGGCTACAGAGGCAAAGTGATGCCCGTATCTAAGCACCAAACAATGAAAGCATATATGCTACACAGCAGCAGAAATCCATATATTCTAAGAGCTCAGGATTACATGAAAGTGAGTGCAGCAGATATGAATCAAACAACAGAATTTGCTACGCAGCAACTGGGTGTAACCCAGCACCTTTCAAGACTTCCTCTACTCTGCTCTTAAGATTATTCTAACCCTAATATCCAGAGGTAAATTTATTCCCCTTACATGTTTATGCTAATTCACCTAAACCTTTATCATACTGGGGTGGATATTTAAATTTCAGTACATGGTTCATGATAAACATAATACTTGAACCAAAAATATGAAATTATTAAATAAATGGCATTTTGTAGAAAATGACACACAGACTGTGCAACATCTCTTAAAAAGGCAATGAACTGCCTAACGATATCAAATGAACGTCTAGGTGTTTTCCTATGGGCAAACGCACGTCTTTAAGAGGCTGATCCACAAACCAATCATTTCCACCAATTCTCCAACTAAGTAGAGTAACACAATTCTACAAACTTTATATCACAACTGCCCATGGGTATCATTGTATAACAAGCACATAGCAAGACCTTCCATTTGACATACTTTACATTTGGTCACATTTGAATAAAATTTAGTAACTCTGCCTTCATACAAGATTTGGGATTTTCTGGGTCATTTTAGATTGCTCTCAGTAATTCAGGACCGCCTCTGTGGTCTAGTGGTCAGAGTTTCTGGCTACAGATACTGAGGTCCCGGGTTCGATCCCCGGCGCTACCAGATTTTCTGAGTAGTAGTGGGTCTGGAACGGGGTCCACTCAGCCTC
>Ga0123354_10004190_pt1 | contig 20347 bp, 19 predicted proteins | sample TergutLab28metaG_2_FD_97872 | JGI IMG/M metagenome (GOLD analysis project Ga0123354, IMG submission 97872) | Labiotermes labralis P4 segment gut microbial communities from Petit-Saut dam, French Guiana - Lab288 P4 | ecosystem: Host-associated > Arthropoda: Insects > Digestive system > Gut ...
AAAAAAACGGAGAGTACATACCATGTTTAAAATATTCAGTACCTATATTTGTTGAATAAATATATAAAATGCAACTTTAGAGGTTAGCGGTGCGGTACGTCAACTATAGTTGACATTAGGCGTCAAAAGGTTAAGAGACTTGTTCAGCGAGTGACAGCAGTTGGACGTGTCACTCGTTTTAGACCACTGCAGTGTGATGAATAAAGACCCCATATGGCGGTAATGTACGAAGGTGGGCTGGAACGTTTTGGCTACGTAAAAAATGAAGGGAGACATTTAAGTGAAACAAAAAATAAGCGTACTTTCAACCTTTATTTACCACTGCGCATAATCATTTTTCCACGTAATCCCCTTCAACTTCAATAAATTTTGAACAAAGTTTAACAACTTTCTGAATTCCGTCCTGGCCTCCCCGACCTCTCTTTGTAACATAAACTTGCTTCCCGCACTTCTTCTTGCCATACCCAGGGTCTATCCGTGCTTACATCTACACATCTACTCCCATACACTGCCTGCATACAGCGATGATTGTCGAAGGGAGGAATTTCTTCAGCTGGCAAGAACTCAAGTAAGTCACACTGTTCGAACCGCAAGTCCTCACATTCTTCCATTTCGACTGGCACTGAACCGAAGTTATGGAGAGCTATGGGTTCAAGGTTACGTGTGGTGGAGAGGAGATATCATGTGACTGCGTGTAATCGGTTTTATCCAGTTTTCATTACTGTAATAAAAATATAACAGGGGAGGCGAAACTTTTCAGCCCGCCCTAGTATTTATTTATTTGTTTATTTAATTATTAGTTCATTAAAATGTCGGCATCTCTGACTATATAAAGCTGCGAGATTGGATTATTGAGTAATTAACTGGAAAGCATCTGGATGGATGTGATCATGGTCTAATTTGTGGGACTATCGCGACACCTAGCTGAATGGACTGACTGAAAGCACTTCTGGCATACGGGTCATAAGCAATATCGTTTGACGCAACTTGCTCAGCATGTGTTTGTTTGTTTTTGGCGCGACAACCCCCCAGTGGGACATGGCCTTCTCATTCACGAGGTTTCTAGATCACACACAACGATGCATCACAGTCAGTAGGACTCCTCTGGATGAGTGATCATCTCGTCGCAGAGACCTCTACCTGACAACACACAACACTCAAAACAAACATCCTTGCACCCGGCGGGATTCGAACCCAGTCTCAGCAGGTGAGCGGCCCCAGACCTACGCCTTAGACCGCGCGGCCACTGGAACCGGCGCTCTCCATGTGTAGTCACGTTTATATCAACCCCCTACATCAAATTTAATAAAACTGTGTCCAGTGGTTCACGAAATGCTACATGTATAGAAATGAACATTATGAAGTAAATACGCACTTGTCCCCAGTTCTCGTTTCTAACATGCCAAGAAGTATGGACATACATGGGCGTCTCAAACGGGATTCGAACTACTGATCCACATATGATTTCCATACATGGCTTTGTAGACATTCTGGAACTATCGTTTCCAGCTCTCGCTTTGATCCTGTCAATTTTCCCACGTACAGGCAATTGGGTTGCCTTCTGTAACGTCTATTGTTCTCTATCGTTACGTAACGATGATAGGCCAGTCACGTACCTTCAAGCGATAAGCCCCATTGAAAACGTCAAGGATTTTTCAGAGGCCAGAAAAGGCTTCTGAAAGAAAACAATTTAGGAACAATATGCACAACATTGGAATTCAGGTCTTTTCACTACTTTTTTTTTATCTGCCTTCAAACCCGCAAGTCTTCCGGAGAAGGACAGACACTGGATGTAAAATGTGCGATTCATTCTTTTCTGAAAGTTTTGTCTGAAACATTTTTAGCTCCGGCAGATATTTAGTTAGTTGCAAGACAGACGCGTGCAGAAATTTGTGTGGGTCATCATATAAAGTGTCCGTTTCTGCTGTCCGATTTTCGGGAGACTGGAACGTGTCCACAGATTTTAGGAAAACTGCCAAATATAAAATTATACAATACTGAACGAAGTTAACAAACATGATAGAACTACTACAAAACTGTAAACAACATATCAACACAGTTACAACAGTATGTGACACAACGTACACTTACTCCATAATGTCAACTTCTTTCCTCTTGGCATAATTAAGCAACATGCCATGAAATTACATAGGGGAGGGGAGATGACAATCCCACTCGCATTTTTAACCTCGACATTAGTTGGAGACGAATGGTAAGCTTCATGCCCCAGTTATTTTAGCGTCGGGTGCCAGTGAACAGTAGGCTGTGAGGATCTCACAACCGCACTGGAGTTTTGGAGAAGAAAAAGATTTATTGCCTGTCCCGGGAATCAAACCCCAATTCCTTGGTCGTTCAACCCGCAGCTTAGTCACTCTGCTAACTCACTGAGCTAATTCATCTCTCCTCCGTCACGTAACACACACAAATACCAAAGTCTTTCTTCCCAGTTTACAAATCCTACTTTAAAATGTGGATAATGAAATGCAAATTAATGATTCTAACTTATCACTTTTCAGCAGTCTCTGTGGAAGTTATACGGGATAAAAGGGAAAGCACATATACTGTACAGCGCAGTTCAAACTGGGCTTTAATACGCATCAATTGGACAGAAAATTGGAGAAGTCCGACAGATTTCAGAGAAAGTTTCTGACGTCAAAACTTGAAAATCCCGTCTAACGATTGAGGTCCTGCTGCTAAACTACAGACGGATACAACTTCCAGTAAGGCGTCAAAATAGTGCCTAGAACATTCGTAAGAACAGCCAGAAGCACCGCATCCAGAAGATGCTCTATTAAAATTCAGGATCCTCTTTAAGTCTTAAATCCGTCTCACTCCAAGACAAAATTTAGCTGCTGCATCACACATAACACACTGTCTCTCCATTACAATGATGTTTAGGGAAAGAACTAATTCGTACTGGGGGCATTACACGGAACAATTCCATACACTTTATGAGGAAAACACAGAGGCTTTTAGTGTTAAGGCAAATCTTACGTACCTTGACCATTATTCTGTAGAAGGTTAATGTGTGATGAGAATCGGCCATTTGAGTGTCGCTATCTCTCAACAAACTTCTAGATATACAAACTAACCTAGCTGACAGTTCCTCTGCTCTACAACTATCATCTTCCCTCCAGCAGAACAGGCCTGTTATGTGAGACACATAGATAACGTGGGTTTTCTGCCCAATTGTTCACAGTCCAACGCACTTCAGAATCTGACAGTCAGCTGAATGTGAAGTTAGGAACAGCCTCCGCTTTCTGCTTGACAGGACCACAGCTTTATTAGTCGTCTGAATTACAACTCGTATCAACATCTAAACCAACGACCATGAAATGTTTATTTTGATGACATAAATAGCATGGACAAATTTTGGCTAAAAATGCTTTAGTAGGTGTTACGATATTTTAAAGTGGACATGAATTAGTAATGTTCTACATAAATTAAATCACGCGTTATCAGATACAACACCTGTTTATTTTATGACCCAACGGCTACACCTTTTGGTCTAATTACTAAGCCATCAATGAGGTACCTCAAGAACTGACGAATAGTAGTGTCTGTACATACACCTGAACTTGGGATGCCATGTTTTTATATTCGTTACTACGTACTTAGAAGTCTGAAATTTCATGTACTGCAATATTTATGCTTTTCTGTTTCTATACAATTCATTTAATTAGTATTTACTTTGTAACAATTTTATTAAGACAGGGTTAAAATAATATTTTACACAATATTTCTCCTTCTCCGTTTACAACACAAATACCAAGTATATCAAGTGCAGAAACAGCAAACCACGTAATACGTGAAACATACGTGACTCTGGCATTTTATATATGAAGCAATAAATTGAAGAAGATCCCAATTTAGGTACACCTATCTAAAACGATTGTATCAGTCAGTACTGCCTTGTAACTGCTGAGGTAGCCTTATGATGACTGTATAATTAAAACAAAACATGAGATCACCTCATCATAAAATAAACACATTTTGTTGACTCTGAGAGCCTAGTTTGATTTAGGAATATTTACACAATGGGGCGGCCAAGATAAGTCATGTTTTCCATAGTTCTAACAATAACGCACAGATGACTCTATCATGTTAAATTGATTCATTAATTAACGACACCAAACCTTCCGAATATGTAGTTGCGAGTGACAGGATAATTAATGAAAGGCAAATTGGAAAAAATGTAGAACGAAGCTCATCATAAGTGGGATCCTGTCACCAGGGCATGACGCGTCCTCAAGGTGCGGATGGAAGCACGACTCAAATGTGGAGGGTAACTAAGAATATACAGAATAAGTAGTCGCCGACGACTGACAAGTGGTGGTCCTCCGGCTTAGGGGTTGGGCCATGTGCTAGAAACTCCTCACCGTAAAAACTTACCATGTTACGAAACATTCGCAAATGCCTCGGACTTGGATTAATTCTGTGGTACGATGTAAGCAATGGAAAAATGACATGAGATTCGGTACGTGGAATATGAGGAGTCTGTACAGGTCTGGGTCACGACAGTGGCCAGGGAATTAGCAATGTATGGATTAGATTTGTGGGGTGTAAAAACGGTTAAAACAGGTGGTAAGACAATTTGCTCTGAGATCCATAAAATAACTATTTGGATTAAGGAGGAATTGCCTGAGGGGTGGAAGAAGTCGATCATTGTACCTATTTATAAGAAGGGCAATAAAACAGATTGTAGTAATTATAGAGGCATAACAGTTCTGTCACCTACGTAGAAAATTTTATTCAACATTCTTCTGTCAAGGTTAACTCCAAAATTTGTAGAGGAAATTATTGGAGATCATCAATGTTGATTTCGACGCAACAGGTCAACTATTTATTCATATTTTGCATTCGTCGAATATTTGAGAAAAATGGGAATATAATGAAGCAGTGCATCAGCTATTTATAGACTTCAAGAAAGTCCATGATTCAGATAGGAGTGAGGTCTTGTATATTATTTTCACTGCGTTTCATATCCCAATGAAATTAGTAAGGCCAGTAAAGTGAGTCTAAATGAAACCTCTAACGGAGTCCGGTTTGGCAGACATTCGTCTGATACGTCACTTTATTTGCCAACAGTTAATGCAAACTATTTGTAAGTTAATCACTTATTTAATTATAATTGCGACGTGCGTGATTTCAGGCTTCCGCCGCGATGTAGCTGAGAACTGCGATCTTCTGGGTTGTTACGCAGCGACTAGTGGTAATTTCGTACCGACGTTTCGGGACAACCTATCCGCTCCATTCTCAGGGTTAAGGAATACAAAATAAAGCCTGATGCTCCAAACGGAGTTTATATAGGGAAGAGTGTGAAAATCAAATTGTAACAATTAGTGCTTGTCTCACTTTGACGTATTATAAAAAACGGTCAAGAACTCCCTGAAAATGACGTAGACAAACGCCGAAACGCGTCGGAGTTATAGTCAGAAGCGATTAGCTTACAAATAGAGCGCATTAACTGCTGGTAAACAAAGGGTGACGTGAATTTGAGCATACAATGTCAAAATTCGTCTGACACATTTCCTATTAAGAATGGTTTGAAACAAGGAGATGCTTTATCGCCACTACTCTTCAACTTTGCTTTAACATACGCCATTAGGAGGGTTAAGACAAACGAGGAAGGCTGGAAATGAAATGGTACATATCAGCTTCCAGTTTATGCTGATAATGTTAATGTATTACGCGTAAGCAAACGTACCATAAAAAAACACAAGCTTCAATAGACGCTAGTGAGGAGAATAGTCTAGGTGTAAATGCTCAGAAAGCTAAATACATGATAATATCTCGAAATCATGGTCATGTCTCGAGATCAGAATGCAGGACAAAATCACAACATAAATATAGGTATTAAATGCTCTGAAATGGTGGAACAGGTCAAGTATTTGGGAACAAATGTAACATATCAAAATGTAATTAGGATCAAACTGACGACAGGGATGTTTGATATCATTCGGTGCAGAACCTTCTCTCTTCCAGCTTGCTATTCAAAAACATAAATATTAAAATATACAAAACTATAATTTTACCTGTTATTTTGCATGGGTACGAAAATTGGTTTCTCACCCTGAGGAAGAAATACTGACTGAGGGTGTTTGAGAATAGGATGTTGATAAGGATATATGGGCATACGTGGGACCAGTTAACAGGAGATCGGGAGCTGTACGATCTGTACGTCTCACCAAATACTACTGGGGTGATCGCATCGACAGGCATGAGAAGAGCGGGGCGTGTATCTACGACTAGCATAGATGGGAGGATACACTAAAATGAATCCTCAAAAAGGGGGATGGGTGACACGGACTGGATTGATCTGGCTCAGGAAATATTCAGGTGGTTGGCTGTTGACAAAGCTGGGAATTTACTGACTAGTCGAAAATCGGTCAGTTTCCCTCCATGCAGTTTGCTAGCTAGTAGCACAAAGCATTTGTGGTCTGTTTTACTACAACATGTAGGTGTTCGTCTGAAGGAACCAAGGAACACCATAAAAATGTTCAAGTCAAAATAGCGAGAGTACTTGGACGAGTTTAGAATCGAGCACCCCACTCCCAAAACACTATAAAAATATATTCTATTGTCACTTTTCCATAGTGTGATTTCTTGAAAACCATAAGGTGAAAGGAAACGTTTATTTATGGAGATACACGTCATCATCAAATGGCTCAACACATCAGAAGATCAAAATCGCGGTCGCCTCGTGGTGACACGTACAACAGCTACACAGTACGACTGTCTGGCAACAGATGTGCGTTTTGCCAGAAGTTGCACGGATCAAACTGATCGGCAAGAAATATTTCGAGGAAACCTGGGTTCGGTTACTCGCAATTCTCGCAGACTTTGAGCGAACGTTTTCACGGCTCTCGTTCCGCAGCTGCAATAATGGCAGCTTAATTTCCTGGTGTCAGTACAGTGCGTCAGCTACCTGCATGCACAAGTGCCATAGTCTTACAATCCCTTTCGTGTATCATGCAGGTGGTGGTGTATTCCTCAAAACACATTAGCATATGGCAGGCGTTGACTAGGTCAACCAGCGCCTATTTCCATACATCAAAACTGGATAGACTTTACAGGCATGTTACGAACTTTTCTAAGTTCTTCGTCGTGTTGTTATTTCACTATCGTCCGACAACTCAGCCGTGCTCTAAATTGCGTGTATGGAGTACACCAAACAACACACATTATGGTCATGGCAGTAACACTCCTGCGAATTGACCTGTCTCGTTTGATAGAGACGAGTGTCTCGGAAACCAAACGATTCAGGTTAAATGTTCTGTAACATTTCAACGAATCACACTATGAGGGGATGTTGTGCAAATTCTTTTCACTTATATCATCGGGACATGTTAATACCTGAGCCAGTTTTTTGGTCCGCTATGTTAAAATTGTGGAACACACATCATATCGCGATCAGTTTAAAGTGTACTACCGTGGAAGTCACAAAATTGATTACCATTACCCTATAACTCCGCTCTATCACAGACCCGCATGAGTACGTGCTGTTTGCTAGGCACATATGTGTAACAGACTGCAGTGGATTGGATTTCAGTTACACTTAATTGATGCTGCTGTTAATGTATCCAGTTAGTTCGAAACCAAAATCGCAATTTCACGATTTAAATTTCAGCGACGCATTTAATTCAATTGGATGTTCAATTTTTAGAAATTCACAGCTGTTACAATGACAACCCTGTTCAATGACAACTCTAAAGTAATAAAAAAGACAACTTTTTTTTAACAGTATGTAAGAACACGAGAATTGCGCTCTTCTGGGCTATTACACAGCGAGTGGTGGTCATTCCTTATCGGCGTTCCGGGACAACCTGTCGGCCCCATCTTCAAGGTTCAATAATCCAAGCGTCGGAAGCTTGATACGACGCACAGTGAACCTCAGTTTGAAGGCTACACTACCCTTCTTGAATTCTTGACTTTTGAAAGTTGTCCCGCAGCCTCGGTAAGGAATTACCACTACTCGCTGCATTAAAACCCAGAGAAGCGCAGTTATCATCTATTTCGCGGCGGAAGTGTGAAATCATGTTAGAACACGGCCGTAAACCAGCACGACGCTCGCTGCGTTGAACAGAATGTAACTGTCAACTTCGAACCAACAGGTTGATGCAATTAACTGAAATAATTGGTCTTTGGAGTGAGAGTCCCACGGAACACATTAATGCACTGTGCGCTCAAAATGCAGAGTTTTACGAATGTTACGGCAGTTGGTATACTTTGTTACTGTTGTGCTTTAAAACGTCAATTGTCTACAAGTTGTTTTGCGCTGAAAATGACTTCTACTTACTCCATTCGACAGTCGCTTACACCTCCCGTAGCATTAAAGATCGACAACTCTATTGACATTTGGCGTGAGGACAGAGACAGTGTCTATTAATATCACGTATTTCTGACAGCAGCTGAAGAACAATTCCTTCATTTTATTGCAAATTGTTGGCGTCAAAAATGAATTATATAATTAAATGATAATTACATAATATAGTCAGATATTTGGGATATCTGAAATGCTCGAGAATTTCGTTATTGGCTTTGCAATGTCCATCCGCCTACCCGCGTGTAAGAAACTGGAGAACAGCTAAACAAATGTTCATGATGTATTATTCTGCAGAGTTCTGCTGAAGTTTGTGGACACTTTCTATTCCAGTTTAAATCGCACGAAAACAATCCAGACTTTTCATGAACGCCTACAAGAGTTTCTGCACGCATTTATCAGAGAGAAGAAAGCCCGGAAGAAATTTTTTGAAAAAAAAAAATGAAACAAACATCTTAGCACTATACATATTTCACTCTTACAGTCGTCGAGATAACAAAACAAAAAAACGTGCTGGAATTGTTACGCTTGTCCTGTGGCCAGCCAAGTGGTGGGTTGCAGAAATGAAGACCCAAACTCAAAGAGAGAGTATGCGACAATGTGCCGCCTGGTCAGGGCTACTGCACGGTAGCAGATGGATATGAAGCAATGGCAAAATGGTGATGAGCAGGGGAAAGCCGAAGATACGGGTGGAGAAACCTGCTGAAGTGTCACGTCGTCCGCCAATGATGTCACATGAAGTAACACGAGCATCATTCACAATCACGTACGCACTTTAACTTCGTTTTTTAAGTTTAGGCCTCTTTCAAATTGTCACCCTCTAGCTTTTGACACAGCGCAGTGTTAGCAAAACATTACAAACTAACAATTAGCCTAAAACCCTAGAATGTTCATTAAGTTTACGCTTAATACAAGAATACAATAACATATAAATAACATACAATGCGCGAATTCATCTGGTGGGCCAGGATAGCTCAGTCGGTATAGCTACTGGCAACGGGCTGGACGGTCCGGGGATCGAATCCCGGTGGGGGCGAGATTTTCCGCACCTCTCCAGTCTGGCCCTGGGGCATACCCAGCCTCCTATACAATGGGTACCGGGTATTTCCCGGGTGTAAAGCGGCTGGGGCGAGGCGTTGACCACCCACTCCATCTAGCATTGAGGTTAAAGAAAGAGTAGAGCTATATCTCTACTCCCCTTATGGGCCTTCGTGGCCTGTTCTAGGGTAAACTTTACCTTTACTTTTACCTTTATCTTTATGCATTCATATATATTTGGCTTAAACTTTATTGCGCATGTTTTAGCTGACCTCTGCCGGTGTTGAACCCATTCCGTTATCCGTTCTGTCAGACAGAACCCACATGCACAGGCATCTGGCACTACGTGACTGCTGAAACATATGGAGGCCAGCCACCCGTACCACGATATACGAGTAGTATTCAGCGCGGGGTTCAGGAGATGTTCGGTATATATTACATGGTTGGACATTCGACGCTGGAGTTGCAGAGCAAGCCTTTAGCAATCGCTCCTGGTAAATTATTTGCTCATTTAGAGGGTGAAACCCGCCAGTGTCAAGTCCGGAGATTTACTGCCTACCAGTTAACCTCTCACACCACTTGCAACCCCGATTGCTGACACAGAATACACAACTCCCTTGTTGGCTATAGGCAAGACCACCATACGTGGCTGTTAATTTGTATTTCAAGCCCTTTAACGCAACAAGATAAATCCCTTTCACCCTTCACCGCGGGTTTCGAGAAAAATCAACCTTAGCACTTCAAAGCTCACGACAGTACGTAGTCTTCACTCTAGTATAGATGTTCATAAGGCAATCAAATCGAGAGGCTATGTTAGGTGGGCATGTAGCATACATACGGCACACGAGAAATTCTTACAGAATTTTGGTTCGAAAACCTGATGGAAGGATGCTACAGTACTTGGGAGATCCTGATGTAGATGGAAGGATAACATTGAAACGGCTAGATGCCATTTTTAAACTCTTGAGCCCATAGCAAGAGCAGATTAAAATCAGTTTTTGGCTGTATAATTACTTATTTCGTCTCTACAAGATGGCAGATTATTCAGGTAAGACGCGTCCTAAATTCTTCCCAGAATCAATTTGTCGTAGGTTCAGACCTTACATCGCAGCTGACAGAACTCTCTATTCCCAGCGTCAGTATTTCGTTAATTAATCATGCACAAATTACGTACCAGTTTGAGGATATTAGCGAAAGTGTTACAGATGGTTTCACTTGTCATTAAGTAGCTATAAAGTCCCGTAATTATGTCCGCAGAAATTCGCAGATACGCAATATACGTCATGACGTAGTGCGCAGGCCCGCTTCGATTCCGTAATCAGACTAAGCCAAATAACGGTATCTTGTTTTGGCTGTACATAGCCGCAAGATTCATGCCCATGTTCACAACAGCCCGTCACAGGATACTGTCCTGAGCCATAAGGCTCCAATTAACATCATCCTATCCTGGACCTTTAATATCCCTTTTTCATACCCCATCCGGATCCACATCTCCCACCTGTCCTCTTTTCTTACGGTTTTTTTTAAATACTTAATCTCTCTCACGACTGCTACATGCCCCAACCATCTCGTGCTACTTTCAGAGCTATGAGTTTATTTTTACCCACATTGTTAGAACGATTTAGAAGCTGATGAAACAGAATTCAAAACATATAGCTCTTTACTTTTCTGTCTGCCTACAATGTGTATGCAATCACACAATAAACATGCACGTATAAAATAATTACAAAAACAGCCTCTAAGCGAATCTACAGAGTGCACAAAATAAACGAAAAATGGATATGTCAGTAGGCTTGCTTATTTTGCCTCAGGAACCAATACAGCATTTGCCACAAAAATGGTACTTGTTGATTAAATTAACACGCTGTTTGTGATACTCAGTTCTACAGGGACGCCATTAAATACGGATCCCACAACAGCAGCTAGCTCACATGATGTGTGTGAATTTTTCCCCCGCAGTTTGATCGCCGAGCCTGCCGATAAATAAATCACGTGATGGTATTCACGCACATCGACAGGCATTCAGTACAGTCCAATCTCACAACCTACGAACAACGGACGTAAGTTGTTACGACACTCGTGAGTATGAAGTGCAGTACAAAACAGCTTGTTGCCGTAACTGATGCTGAACAAATTTTGCTACTGTCGCAGCAAATTTACAAGCCGGTATCTCGATGTTTCAGTTAGATCGAAATCAACAGTACATAGACGAAGTTTCAAACCGGGGGTTTTTTTTTTGTTACAGAAAAGTGAGAGTGAGCACAACGTGCTTTTTGTCAGTAGAAATATACGACGACACTGCAGCAAGTTTAAGAGAATCTCTATGAATTTCTTTGTTGCAGATGTTGGGTTCTGTACACAGTATGTAACGCAGTTTGTAGCTATAAAGTCCATCTTTTGGTAATTTATATTACGGATAAGATTGCCTTACACGGCCAGAAAGTACTGAAATAACAGGTACACCTACAGGTACGATATCGTTATGTGACATAAAGTTAGTGTTAAAGGTCTATAACGCGACAAAAATTATCAGCACAATTTCCCTTTCGGTGACAGTCAATTAAAAGAAACACACGACACATTCTCGCTACGACGGTTCAAATACCTACAGAGCCAATAATGCAAATGGCGGCGTAGGTAACAGTTTTGTAGTTCGAATAATTTGTGGTCGTTTGCGGCCTTCTGGCAGTCTATTGCCTGTTGCGATTTCCGAAGAAAATGTATATAGCGTGCTTCTTGAGTTGTGTGCATAATTGGAGGACATGATTTTATAGATATTTTCGATCAAAAAATCCCTGTCAACACGAGTCCTACTGTCACTGGCTATGGTGACAGCTAGGGGTGTTTTCCAATATCGTAAACGTATTCCTGTGAACCGCGCCTCTCATCTAACGAAGTCCGTTTATGTTACACGACCGTAAACAAGTTGGCGGGTGTTGTAATCTAATTAGAAGCTCATAAATCGCACTTAACGTGCTTGTTACCCCGACAAGCTGTACAGTGCGTGTCGTCCAGTAGGTATTATTCTTATAGGCGATGCCATTTACAATTCCAGTTGCACTGTATTCGGATACAGTTTATGTGTACGGTTTTTGTGACGGTAAGGCAGTTTATACCGCTGCTAAATGCCAGCGACGTTTTCTAAACTGTAGAATACCAACCCGAAGATTTGTTTACTCGGGTTCACCAGACTTCGCGAGATACCGGCACACTTTCCCCGGTATTCGCATTTCAGTTGAGGTTGAAGTTAATCAAGGTGTCAATGAACACGAGGTCACTGTTCAGATGGTACATTGTAGACCATGTGCTCGTACGCCAGGCACTGCAAGGTGTTACACTGTCCTTTCTGCATGCAGATTGAACGTAACCATGCTGCGAACAGCGAGTGCATCTCGGACCTGGGAATTTTGCTCATAGGTTTATTGTGTACGAAGATAGATAAAGAAATTGTTTACATCGTGAAGGCTGGAACGCGAGACGCAAAGCTCGGTCGAATTCTGGATGCGGCCGACCGCATCACAAAGTCAGCGGAAGTGACAACAAGCAACGCGCGCTGTTCATATCCGCGTTGCGAGGTAAGCTCTGGCGGAGGGTGGGATTTTCGGAAAGCTGCTTTAAGCACAGGTCAGTGTACACTAAAGGAAATTCCATGTTGTTCCTTTAAAAGTAAACCTTAAAGGTAGCAGGCAACGTGTTTATTGTGATTTGAATATCTTCTCAGATTCAATTCCGTCACCATTAAAAATCGGGCAATTATTTTATATGAGCATCTCTACAGTTATGTCCACAACTCATGAAACACCTGTATGTAAACACCATTTACAGACACATACATAGATACATACATACATACATACTTTACGTTTTTTGAACCGTGCATTGTGATATAGATATGTATTAAGAACCAACAAAATGCACACTTTTTTCATTAATGATTTAATTCAATTATATTGTCTTCGAAATGTTTCGAACAACCAAGTGTTCATCCTCAGGATCCTGACATCTACCAGACTGCTTATACGGATGCATGAAAAAAATACCATAAAATTACATGTACAAAACTTCCTGAGGATGAACATTTGGTTGTTCGAAACATGTCGAAGACAATATAATTGGATTAAATCATTAATGTAAAAGTGTGCATTTTGTTAGTTCTTATTTCATACACACATACATACGTACGTACATACACACATACATGCAAACATACATTCATTTCACACACACACACACACACACAGACGACATTTTAGAAACTGTATGGAGCATAGCATTGGAAATTTCTACACGGGAACTTCGGAAATTTTTTGACAATATGAGGGTTGTAAGAGGGGTTTTTACACCTGCTGTAGCACGCGGTGCCTTATACTGTATGATACAGGTTGTTCGTGTAGATTCTATGTCGCTACATCCTGTAGGTCTTAGCCATGCAGGGTGCAACCCCCAATACGCGATACTGAGGTAAACGTTTATAGACGTTTACCAAGATGACTTAATTTTTTTTATATTTCAATTGTAATACAAATCGTGTTTCGATACGGCAAATATTTGGCAAAGTGCAAGGAACAATAATGCGTGATTCTACGCGCTGATTTGGGAAAATTCGAGCACCCCACTGCTGTAGGCCTAAATGTCTTATAAACGTTGCATCAGACAGTACATTGTGGTTAAGAAATTGACCTGGACAAGTCCGTACAATTCTATAAGGTGATGACATATTTCCTGTATTATTCAAATAATGCAATTAGCTTCCCCGCTAAATCAGTTGAATTAGAAGCCAACAGGTTTCCGTTTCAACGTATATTCTAACTCACGACCACATTCCAATAGACGCAGCACACTCGCCGCGTCTTTCAGACTTCCTAATCAAATTCTTATACGAATAAAAACGAAGCTCCTTCATGCATAATGCATAAAGTTTGTTACTTATGATGAAGAAACGTTTTACGAAAGAGGAGATGGGCCTGCGCCTGCTTCTAGTGCATATTTATACCAATGAAGTGGTCGCAAAACTTACTTCAACAAGCAGAATATTGCTTGAGAAGATTACACTCCCTCAACTACTTCACAAATCGCCGCATTTTAAAGAAATCGAAAGTCCATTAGCGTATTCATAAGAACCCGCAACTGAAAACTATTTTGAGCCATATTAATCCAGTCCGCAAGATCACATCCTATGTCCGTAAGTTTCATCTGAGCAACCATTCTGCTCTCACTTTACTGGTTCTTTAAGGCGGTGACTTTCCTTTATGCATCGTTACGAATTTTGAATATACGAACATTTCCTTTCGTTTCCGTACGTGCTACATACCCCGCCATCGAAAGGAAAGGACATAAGAGGTAAATTTATTACTGTGCTTAATTAAGCATCACGTTATGAAAATTTAAGAGGAATGCAGTTATGGCTCCACTTATTCTTAATTTTGGCACTAGATGGAAAGGTCGGCTGCGTGTCCCGGCCGATTCACACCTAGTGAAAGAGCTCATACCCACTCGACAAAAGGCTGGGTGGGCCTCAGAGCCGGTCTGTAAGATATGGAGAACAGAAAAATGTGAGCACCCGACGGGATAAAACCGCAATTTCCCCTTCGCCCAGCACACATTCTGGTCATTATACTGAATAACCTACGGATTGACCCAAAAAAATACATTTGTCCTGCATAAATCTAATTAGTAAGGCAACACAATTAAGCATATAATGTACGGAAACAAGCTCGTACAGCAAGAACGTCGTTAAGTAATCAGTACAATTCTGGGCTTTCTGGAAGCGCCGGCACTGGTGCAGTTATGGTTTTATCCTACATCCTGAACATACACTGGAGGCTGAATTCATATTCAGCAAAGTCCCAAACCACCGACAAGTGACCTGAGTTTTAATGTCAGAAAAGCTTTTACAGTAAATTTACATACCAATCGTATATATATATATATATATATATATATATATATATAAAATAGCGATAAGAAATAAAGAACATTCACATAAACACGTATCTTCATATTCTAATAAAATTCCAACAGCGTCAACAATAAAGCGGTCATGAAATATTCCATTCTTCGTCGGGGATATGGCCGTCTTTCGTTGTCAAGGTCGCAGTATATAGCAGATAAAGACAACCAATTCAATAACTGAAATTTCAGTCACGTCATTGTTATGTTCAGAAATAAGGATTCGAATAGCATCCAAAAATTACGCTGCAATAATCGTACACTGCTCGCACAGCCGCGGCCACCGTATATATTGACAACAGAGCGCAGTAAATTACAGAACACATTTGTGTGTTATTTGCTAGTTTGGCGGTAGGAAATGGAAACCAGAGGAGCTTCACACGCGAATCTAAATGCTAAAGACAAAATGAAACATGTTAAACCTGAGCATGCTACACTTTAATTTCCTCCATAAGTACGTGATCAGAATTAACCGAAGTTTTTTGTGCCATGGTGCCTTGTTTTATCGTACGTATGCTAAGCATTAATCATCTTGCAACTCAGAAAACTTTTGTAGTTTGAAGCTTATTCCTGCAGAACCTACACTCGTGAGTTTTGAGCGAGTGCTGAGACGCGCTGCTACGAATGAACGAACATACATTAACAAAAACTGCAGTCCCCAGACTTTATCTTTTGTTGTGAGTCTCAAAGGTTGTTCGGTAAAAAATAATCCGCTCGGGGGCGGTTCAGCAGCTGTGCTTGCTCCCACGGACCAAAACGACCTGCGGTATGGAGGAGTGCTTCTCCGTCTGGGGGGCTTGACGGTCAACTAGGCGGAATGTAATGTCTTCTACTTACTTACTTACTTACGTACTTACTTACTTACTTACTTACATACTTACTTACTTACTTACTCCATGCAGCACAGTCCTTCTTGAGAAGCTAAACGGTTTTCAGCTAGTCAAGAATTTCCTTGCATATTATGGAACCCGAAGGTACATTACCGCATTCACAAGTGCCCCCACCTGTTCCTATCCTGAGCCATATCAATCCAGTCCATACCCCCCAACACACTTCCTGAAGATCCATCTTAATATTATCCTCCCATCTACGCCCGGGCCTTCCAAGTGGCCTCTATTCCTCAGGTTCCCCACCATAACCCTGCATATGCCTTTCCTATCAATTATGCGTGCTATATGCCCCGCCCATCTCATTCTTCTCGATTTGCTAATCTGAAAAATATTGGATGAGGAATACAGATCATTAAGCTCCTCATTACAAAATTTTCTCCAATACTCTGTTACTTCGTCCCTCATAGGCCCAAATATTTTCCTCAGCACCATATTCTAAAGCACCCTCAGCCTACGTTCCTCCCTCAATGTGAACGACCAAGTTTCACGCCCATACCAAACAACAGGCAAAACTATATTTCTGTGTATATTAATCTTTAAATTTTTGGATAGCAAACTGGACGACAAAAGATTCTGCATCGGATAATAGCAAACATCCCCTGACTTCAATCTGCTCTTAATCCGTTAAGGTAGTTCCCAAATATTATCAATTTTTATATTGTGACTTCTTCCTGCATTCTGGCCTCGAAATACGAACATGGACTTATTTTTATCAGTATTCACTTCTAGACCAATCTCCTTGCTAGCAACTGACAAAACCTCAGTTTCATTGGGATACCAAACTCAATAAGAATATTACACTAGACCTCCCTCCTACCAGAATCACAAACTTTCTTGAGTCCATAAATAGCTGATGCACTGCTTCACTGTATTCCCATTTTTCTCAAGTATTTGACGAATGCAGAATATATGATCAGTATTTCATCTGTTCCATCGAAATCCACATTTATGATCCCCAACAATTTCCTCTGCATATGGAGTTAACCCTGACAGCAGGATGTTGGATAAAATTTTGTACGTAATTAATACAGTCTGTCTTATCGCCTTTCTTACACATAAGTACAATGATCGACTTTTTCCACTTCTCAAACAATTGCTCATTATTCCAAATCGAATTAATTAGTTTACGGATCTCAGAGGGAATTGTTTTACTACCTGCTTTAATCAGTTCTGCTGGGATTTAATCAATACTTGGTGATTTGTGTTCTTTTAGCTTTTCAATAGCCTTCTCAACCTCAAAGGCACCCAGCTCAGGCACTAGTGGTTCTGCCGTGTGTATGCCTGTCTACCTAACACCACTAATCCCATGTATATTCAACAGGTGAGAGAAATGGTTCCTCCACCCAGCCAAAATACTGTGGCAGTCTGTAAACATATCACCATTCTCTTCCTTTAGTATATCAGCTCTAGGCTGGTAACCCTTCCTAAAATCATTGATGCCTCTATACAAGTCTTTGATATATTTTATCTGAACTGTTATTTTCAAGTTCATCAAATTTAGCTTTCAGATATTCCTTCTTTTTGTTCCTGAAATGTCTATTAACTTCAAGTCTTACATTGTTCAGATTATCTACACTGCTTTGGTTTGGATCCTGTAATCACTGCTTTTTAACCTGCTTTCTTTGATCTAAAAAACATAAATATTTTTCCTCAAATCTTATTTCATGCTGCTTCAATTCGTACAATCCTACGCTCTCTTTAGCTAAGATTTTTATATTCTCTTTAATGTTCTCCCAAGCCCTCTTTATGTCCTCCCTATCACTTAAGTTCTCCAAAGCTGCAAACCTCTTTCAGATCTTAATCTGATACGGTTTCCTAGTCTCCAGCTCATGCAGCTTCCTCAGATTAAATTTTTCCCCATCAAAATGTACTTACTGCCAATCTTTCCCTAACTTCTGCAACCACCAGACAGTAATTAGCATCAATGTCAGCTCCCCTGAAAGATCGTACTCTAGTGCACTGGAACGCCATCTCCTATCTGTCAATATGTAATAAATCTGGTTATGAGTCTTCCCATCAGGAGAGGTCCAGGTGTACTTATAAATGTTTAGGTGCGGAAAAATCGTGCTCTTAACGACAAGAGTTTTTGATGTGGCAAAGGTTACTATTCTAACACTTTTATCGTTACTATCCTGATGTAGACTCTCATTCCCAATTGTCGGTTTGAAAATATTCCCTTTCCCCACTTTTGCATTATAATCTCCTAATACAGTAATTCATATGGTACATAGGAAAGTGATCGAAAACCTGCTCTAATTCCTCATCAGACTGTCTTTTAAATCATCACTTCTCTCTTCACTTGATGCATGCACATTCAAAACAATGATATTACTTCAGCGACCTTTCAGAACTAGATATGACATCCTATCACTAACAACCTCTGCTCTCTTAACTACTGACACTATTCGTCGGTTTACCAAAAATTCTGTTTCCAATTAATGATTTTCGTTTTCTTTTCTACAGAAAAAACTACATCCCCTGCTCTTACCGTGCCCCTTTTGTCCAACCTAATCTTCAGTACACCCAAATTTAATTTACATTTTGCTAATTCCCTGGCTACACTTGTAAGCGTAATGTTTCTAACGTAAGAAAGTACTGCCAGAATTACTGGGACATAAAATACATATATATATATGAGAAATACAGGTCAGAGATGTTTTGCTTCTTAGTGGTAAAAGTTTGGTTTCTTGACGGCAAGACAGGCGATATGCAGGATGCAAAATCAAGACTCTGAAAGTATATAGGATAAACGAGAAACGAGTAAGTTGTTTGAGACCCACCACTCTCTACAAAAACAAATGGTCTTTCAGAGAATCCTAACTAATTAACTACTGAATTTACGGTCCAGCGTCCTTTTGACAAGCTCAAGTAACTCTTTGGTGCTTCCGCTATCCCGTGCTTTTAATGGAACCAGAAAAACCATTCCAGTTTTCACAGAATCCTGTCAATATTCAAGTTAGCCCAGTCCACACCTAATTATCCATTTCTTTTAGAATTAATGTCATATGCGTCCATGTCCTTCAGAGATCCATGCCCTTCATGCTTCCCCACAAAATGTGTGTATGGATTTCGAAACTTTTCCGAAAGTGGTACATGGCTTGCCTACCCTATCTGGCTTGACTTTAGAGTAATAAACGAAATAAATTCAGCCTAGACAGACTACAGACCAAGTATGGCTCTAATATAAAATCATGGTAAAAACATCTACTGAAAGTGAAATTAAATTTGCTGTGCTACAACGTGTGGGCAGGCGCGCACAGAACGAACGCCGGTCCAAAACGTCGCGTTCAGCTAGCTATCGATCGCCGTACAAATGACTGACACTAAGGCCAGCCAGCTATCGGCAGCCCTGACATAAGGCCCTTTCTTTAAAATTGAAGCTGCTGATTAATGCACTCCGCTCCGACATATCACATCCTGTTACCCCTTTGAAACCACACATGTATAAATATCATAACTAAAAGTCAATTAATGTATGAATTGTCATTTGTACTTGGCGTTCACTTGTTCAATAAACTGTTCAGTACTAACATAAATAATACTGGGACATACAAAACGGTAGGCCGGTGTGTTCTAATGTAATTACACAAAGTCACTTTCTGCCACACAGTCAACGGACCGCTACTCCCTTATAAAGACCAACAGACTGATGCTGTTTAGGCATACAATCGCTGTTTCTGATTAGAATCACATGCTACATGTAAATGCACTCTTTGCCTAAAATTCAGTTTTTGAGCACTGACGCAGTTTGTGCTTTGTAAGGGCAACAAAAGACTCAAGTTTGCGATGGAATCCAACCGCCTAATATTAAAAGATTCAGTCCTACAGCTGGCTCAACGTTCAGTACTGCACAGTAAGCGGGCACTGTAGCGGCCGTCCTGCAAACGTTCGGTTTCCGCAATATTTGCAGCTGCCGCAGTACTGCTGATGTACAGTCCTCTCTCCTGGGTTAGAATTAACCAGTCTTCCGGAGAAACTTTCTGCTTTCGTTTGTCACGTCTCGAGCACCCCAGAACAGCCGATGTATATATACTAACTGTAGCAGTTGGCGACTGCGCGTTTAATACACACAGAGCAACGCTAAGTACGTAGTCCGAACTGGGCATTCAATAGAGTGAGGGTCTGATATGTGCAATTCACAACAGTT
>Ga0123354_10004192_pt1 | contig 20338 bp, 12 predicted proteins | sample TergutLab28metaG_2_FD_97872 | JGI IMG/M metagenome (GOLD analysis project Ga0123354, IMG submission 97872) | Labiotermes labralis P4 segment gut microbial communities from Petit-Saut dam, French Guiana - Lab288 P4 | ecosystem: Host-associated > Arthropoda: Insects > Digestive system > Gut ...
GTGGTAGTAGTAGTAGGGGTGGTGGTGGTGGTGGTGGTGGTGGTGGTGGTGGTTGTAGTGGTAGTGGTGGTGGTGGTGGTGGTGGTGGTGGTGGTGGTGGTGGTAGTAGTAATAGTTGTAATAGTGGTAGTTTTAGTAGTGGTAGTAGTAGTAGTAGCAGCAGCAGTTGTGGTGGTGGTGCTGGTGCTGGTGGTAGTTGTAGTAGTGGTGATGGTGGTGGTGGTAGAATTAGTTGTAGTAGTAGTTGTTGTTGTAATGGTAGTAGTAGTAGTAGTAGTAGTAGTAGTAATAGTAATAGTAGTATTGGTAGTAGTAATCTTCCAAGTTGAGCTTCAGTTCTGAAGGTGTCATATTAACCATGAAAAAGGAAAACAAGTACAAATTTACTGACTGTCGCTGTTCACTGAAGGTCGGGCTGCAGAGGTCTTGAGATGATGAGAGTGATAACTAGATTGTCTTAGTCTGTACAGGCGAAGTGCTGGGCAAACAAAGCTTAAGAAGAAGTTAATTGCTTGTTGTGAAACTGGGGGAACGTACGTGTCGTAGCAAAGGCATCAGATGAGAGGGCCGGGCTTCCGTCAGCTCTTACCTTTCGCAGAACCAGCAGAAATGAATTCTGTTTCAGAATTTTCCGTCTAATCTTTAAGTTCTTAATTTATTGAGATTGTCTAGTGCACATTTATTCCGTTGGAAATAAAACTGGCACATTGTAATATGTTTGATTGTATTCTGGCCTAATGTTGTTCCAAACTACACTATATCGCTTCTTTCGGCCAGCTCGTGCAGCAAAGTGGTTTTTGTTTTTTACCTTTGTCCATCGACCTTTATGTAGCAGCTGGCTTGGTGTGTCATATTTGAAGCCATTAGCTAAGTAAACGTCAGTTCCTGCCTTCAGATAACAGCCCGTGTCCATTATAATGACCAATCGTTAGATGGCGCATAGAGAAATAATTGTCATTTATTGTGTGGATTATACAATTGTTTTTACAGGTAGTACGTACAATTCCCACTAGGTGTTGAGAGATTAATATTTGCGTTATTCCCTCTGCTCGACCCTTTCTCTGTAGGCTACTTCCCATACATATTCCAAATTCAACGTTTGCATATAGGTATAGTACTGTAATCAAGTTTCTCCTACACGTGATACGTGTGGTCGAAATCATCTTTAGTTCTATCAGTCTTAACACTAGTTGAATGCAATGGCCAGTTCCGTGGTTATGAACAGGTTGAGCGTTTTCGGAAGTCCGCTTTTCAGTTGTTTTATTGAGAACACAACACTCGATTTCGCACAGATCCAGTGGCGGCCAGGTTCCCAGAACCACCGATTATGTTTTGTTTAATTAAACCGCAATTAGCATGAGGTATAATGCGCTTATAATGAGCAGTGATAGGCAAGACTGTTATTGAAATGGGCCTACAGTTAATGAAGCAAAGAAATCGAAACTTTTACGAGAACCACGACTGATTTGGACATAAGTACCCTCCCGCGTTTCCACACCGAAGCCACTTGAAGACGACCTATACAGGTGGAAACATGCTGTGATTCTTTACAAGATATAGCTACCTAAGTTAAGAATTTTATCTAGCTATCTGTATTACAGCAAACGTTGTTGTGCTAACAGGATAATGGCCATATTATTAAGCAGATGGAATTTAATATGGATTGGTATTCACGTAGTCGAGCCATTCAGGTTTACGATAGGTAACAGCTCCGTCAGTTGGTTCAGATGTTCGTCAGTAGGATATTCTTAATTCTGCGACATGTAGGTTAAATTTTGATAATATTCTTTATAGTGCCCAGTAAACAGAATGCAGATACGCGAACACGTCATATTAATTTGTCTGTTCCCCCGATCGTCTTCTCTGCATAGACGAAAATGCAAAGTGTTATAGGTAGTCAAAATTTTTGTCTCCGAACAAATTGGCTGACTCCTGCGCACAGACAAGAAATGAACGTGTTTATGTTTGTAATCAGCACAGGTTATACAGATGAGGATGGAAGCTTGGGAAGAAGTTAGGAGATAGTGGAGGGGAACGGTATCTGTTTGCTAAAGATATTGCTTCTGATTATCTGAAAGAAAGTGAGATACCACGAGACATTCACATGTGGTACCGGTACATGTTGTCGACAAGAACTCTGAAGGCGCATCACCTGCGTAACCGCTGACATAACGTTAGTTATGGCTGAGCAAACGTGTTAGGATAATACAAAGCTGTTCTTTCTCTGTTGCTTGCACCCCTCTTTTTAACTTTTCCTTTAGAACGCGGCCTCAACTCCATACGTTACGTAGTGTCCGGTGCCTCAATGAGGGTCGGGCTAAGGGGCGGGAGAGCCGATGTCAGCCGGCAGCTACCGGGGACGACAACTTATACTGGGCCCTAAGACGTCACTGGAATAATCGGATATATGGTGGTGGTAAACTAAGGTTTTCACACGAAAAGAATTTTTCCGAAAATTATCTGCAGTTTGGACACGCGCCCACTGAAATATTCGCCAACCCTGTCTTCGGCCGAAAGAGTTCAAAAGAACGTCGGTTTCAAGGGGCGCCTAATTATTTGCCTGCCCGGGGCGCCCACATGTCTCGGGCCGACACTGGACACTATGGTAACACATTAGAAAGGGCACGAACGGAAGCTGTTGTGGCAGTTCCGGGCGCCTGGTTAGAGGAACTGAGAGGTACGCTATCTGTGGACCGAAATGCAAACCAACTACATCCGGATTACGTTGCAGCATTGGTGACCACTACACCGAGCGTTTCACTCTGTTCCTCTCCATTGTAAATATCTTTGTGTCCGTTTCGCCATTTCGCAGACCCGGACAAGGTAAGAATGAGAACGGGGTTTCGCTCGAGGGCCTGAGCAGTGGAGGTCCGGGTATTCATTAGCCAGGCTTTGTGTTTGTTTGGTTGTGAAATTGCGATTGTTTACACTCCCCAACTGTTGTACCGCTGCGGTGGTCTGTATGTTGCACATGTGCAAACACAGATGGCACTATTAAGGCAGTTCTGGTGATGCTGTGTGTGTCTTCTGTACCAGAATTATCGAGTTCAACCATCATTTGTTTTACCAAACTGCAGGATATTTTAAATCCAGTGAGTTTGTTGTCGGAATGCGTCTCTGCACTGCGCTTTTTTTACTGACAAGATCGTACCAGCTGTGCTGTGTGTGTGTATACATACATATATATATATATATATATATATATAACTTAAGTAACTCCATAGAGCCGAGTCCTCTTTGAACACATAACAGTTGCTCAGTTGGTCAAGAATTTCCCTGCATTTTATGGAACCTGAAGGTTTACTAACGCTTTGTTAAGAGCCCGCCACTTGTCCCTATCCTGAGCTAGATAAATTAAATCTGTCTTATCGTCCTATTTCTTGAAGATCGGTTTTAATATCATCTTCCCATGTACCCGTAGGTATTCCAAATGATCTGTTTCCCATCAAACCCTGTATGCCCCTCTCCTCTCCCCCATTCGTGCTACGTTCACCGGCCATCTCATAGTTCTTGATTTGATGATACGAATTGTATATGGAGAAGTGTATAGATTATATAAAATAATTATAATTATACATAAAGGTTATTAGTTGATCGTAGCGAAATCTGAGTGTGGTGTGCTTTGGTGTACAATAGGATATCAGAGTGGGGTTTGTGGTCACAGTAGTGAGTCGTCCGGTCCGTAATGGAGGGGCGTGCAGAGTTAGGTTAATCACTTTTAACTTCTTAATCACTGTTTACTTCTCCAGGGAGGGCGTTAATGAAAAATTAGTTTTACTAGTTTTTGTATAATTGTCTGACACGGTAACACGTGTGACGGAATATGGACTGCAAATGAGAATGCTTGACGTCAGTGGAATGGCGGATCGAAATTGTGATGGTGTTGTGGTTTTGTACTGCCTAAGTACTTATTTTGTTGTGGTGGAGAAAGTTAAGCGAGTATAGGGGGCAGGCCATTGTGACAGTGTTGTCGACTCGCTGGTTCTGTTATGATAGAATTATTACACAGGGGAAACTGCATAGGTAATAAGAAATGACTTCTCACTATGGATGTTCATATTCAATTCTGGAGCGTTCCAGACCGAAGTTTAAGCGCGACACTGGCTGTGTACTCGCCCGTCGATCGTTTATGAAAACAGCTGCCTTCCACCAAAATACTAAGTAAGACATTAAAATTCAAGAAGTGTTGTAAAAGGCAAATAACAGCAAATAAAACCATTGTATATCCAAATACGATATAATGCGGATGTCAAAAAAAAACTTTTAATGAATACACAGACTGTAAGCTCTAGGCTGTCAAAAACAGCAACTTTAAACACAACAGTTCTCTGAAGTTACATACAAATAATTCTAAAAATAGAAGAATTGTTATAATAGGACATTAACAGAATTTCGGCAGTTGAGCTCGCCTTGCCTGTACCAAAGATAGAGTGTGAGAGATTCTGTACGACAAGACATCAGTACACCGTCGGGGCGGCAGAGAGAATGTAGGTGGTAAGGAAATGGAAGATGAAAGGAGAAGAAGGGTCGAGAGTGTAGAACAGGAACAAAAGGGCAGGCAAACACAGACCAAGAGGCATTTACACGCTTCAAAACGACACCGGGGGTGGGGGGGGGGTGGTGTTCTCCGAGCATTTTGGTTGATCCAGCTAATCGTGATTCCAGCCATGTTCCGTACATAGCTGTCATCATTCCAGAGATATGCTTCAAGTGCAGTCAGCGGCACGCTATTACAACCGTGGGCTATACCAGAGATATTACGTCTGACCCCCCACTTGGGCCGATCTGAGCAGCACTTTACGAAATCAACGAAAGGGGTATGTAGTGACTGGTGGGAGGAAGTGGGGAAAGAAAACAAAGTAATTTGTCTGGGACTTGGAGATCCAGTTGTTCTGAACATTGTCTTATGGATGTTTCGAAGGAACGTAGTGCCTTCATCTTTAGGGTCAAGTAGTCCCTCAAGTGTACAGTTAATTGAGAATTGGCGTACGCAAATACATATTCTCCAGCTGGTCTTAGAAAGTAGAGTATTGCTTTGTATTCGCGGGGTTCCCGTGTTCAGATGTAGTGCGCAGGCTCTTGTTGTTTTGAATTAGGTGTCCGTAGTTTTCCTCAATTGCTCGAGGCAGATATTGAAGTATGCCAAAAATTATTCACCATTCCGTCTTATAATTCAGCGTTATATAACCATCACTACCGACAGCGTCGTTAAAAGAGTAAAGATTATTTCAGTAGAGTTTGTTTTGAGAGAAACACCGGTGAGAACCAACGCTCAAGATAATTTATCCTTTTAGGGCTATAACTAATTAATACTGTATGTAAATAGTTAGATCGTACATCGCAAAGAGCACTGCGTTGCGGTGTAAGACCGCCTGATGAGGTACTTTTCACTGTAGGTGGACCTTCGTTTTTTAGGCATAGAATACAAACTTTGTTCATATGAAGCTGTAGTGTTCAGTAACTTGTCAGGCCACGATTGATGTTTAGGGTCCTGTAGTCAAAGCATAAAATTACACAGAGTACATAAAAATTACGAGATCTCAAAGGTCGCCGTCGTAGCTCGACACTGAACCAGCGTCTGTCATCAGTTAACTGAGTAAAAAACTATCGGTTGATACGATGAGTAGCTGTATGTGTCCTTAAGCTGAATTTACGTCTGTGTAATATATCGTAAACGAATGACATATGAAATACAGTAGATAGTGAAGAACGCCTATTTCACATTTTACTTCAACTTTCTTTCAATTTAGTGTAAATATAATTAAGTGTACAGAGTCCAAGTTACTACAGATATGCAGTTTCCTTTATACGATATCCGCAACGTGGAGACGTATAGTAGGTGTAGACTGAGCTCTCCATGCATTCGTAGCCTTCTCCATTGTTCGAAGTTCGTTTGAGCTGCGCTTATTTGTCAGTCCATACCGAATTCTTATTTTTGTATTTTCCGTTTCCCTTCGTATATGCAAGGTGAAGCTCAAAGCTACAGTATGTCTTTTTTATATAAACACTTTTTTTTTTTAATTTTTAGGACCAATTTTAGAAAGACACAGAAGGATAAAAGATGTCCGACGAAGCCTTTCCACTTCTCCATTACAGTCCGTTCTCACTCATTCGAAACATGTAGCAGAAATGCAGCAAAGTGAAGTTCTTTTGTTATACCGACTGTACTCTAGCTTGTATTTTAGTCACAGCAGAGCTGTCTCAGTTAATGGTTTCTCACTGTGTAGATTGGGCCCGGAGGAGGGGGGGGGGGGGGTGGTAGATTGTTGTGTGGAATAAAAACGCGAATTTAGAAGTAAAAGTTGAGTGGCAGGATGATCATCTTTAGCCACAAACAGGTCTAAGATTCTTTGGTGTGGTCACTGTCGTCACTATCTTTGCCACGATGTCTGTAGTCACTACGGAAATTGTGCAGTCTGTGATTGCTGTTGTTGATAGACCCACTAGTTACTGAGTTTTCAGTATTTATTTATTTATTTTTCTTTCTTTCTTTCTTTTTTTGATAGGAGCCATCCCGTTGTGTTATACAGTATGATAAAGTAATATATTTAATCAAACACAACACAAAGATAGTCATTAACACATAGTTGGCAACATGTTTCAGTTCTAGTGAACCATCGTCAGGCCAGTAGTTAATACACGGATATGGTGCATTCAGTGAATGCGCACATTATGGGGTCCCTTATTGTTTACAAACTATTTTTATTATTAAAAATCTATTGGCCTATGTATCTTTAAAATACATGTAAGAACTCCTATCAGTACATTGGTAAATCCACATTAAAATTTTATGCTAGCTTATGTATAGGCCTATATTGCGAGTTAATCAAAAGCTCTTGTCAAATGGACGTATAACTGGGGTTGCGTGCATATGTACTTAGTTGAAACCAAATTTTCTAACTTATTTGATTGTATTCTAAATTCCGAAGATTATTTTTTTTTAATCACATGTACATTCGTGCCGTCTTGTGGGAGGCCAAGTTCAAGGTTGTGTATCACACGCAATATAGTTTATATCAATCCCGTTTTCGCGTACGTGTTTTTAGGTACAGTTTTTAATACGTGAAGTTCTGCGCGTATATGTTCGTCAGACTCTGCGTCACTTTTTACGAGATGGATGTATCTGTTGCATTGAACGATGTCCTGTAGTTTATTCCGTGTCGAAATCTGATTTTTTTTTACGCAGAGTGGTTGTTTACGTGTGTTTGCGTGTGAGTAATACTTGTGACTATACGTGTGTATATATACATACATACATACATATATATATATATATATATATATATATATATAAAAGACTATATATGTGTTGTGTTTGACTGAATAAATTACTTTATAATCTTAGTAATTAACCAACTTAATGCACAAAATCTTGTTTTATGATAAGTTTATTGTATGCCTCTACATGTTTCGACCACTATGTGCTTGAAACATGTAGAGGCATACAATAAACTTATTATAAAAGAAGATTTTGTGCATCAAGTTGGTTAATTACTAAGATTATACTGAGATGCACGGTCAGCAAAACATCAAAATACTCTATCATGTTTCAGTATTTCGATACTTGAGCTAGTATCGTCACGCCCCCCCCCCCCCTCCGCCCCACTTCACACATTCATGTGTATTTCGTGTTGCTGTTGCAGACTGTAGGAAATACAGGTATGAATTTAGGATGATTTCCGGTGTCATAACGTTTATGTCAATATTGGTCTAAATCGGGTCAGTGGTTGGCGGTTGCGTTTTGTGCACAGGTTTTCATTCCGTGCATAAGTTGTAAGGTCCTCGTCCTCCTCTCCTCTCCTCTCCTCTCCTCTCCTCTCCTCTCTTCTCTTCTCCTCTCCTCTCCTCTCCTCTCCCAATGATGTAGACCGATAATTTTTTAACTCGCCACTGAAGGCGAGGCTGCTATCTGTAAACCGTCTTCTGTCGGCAGCAGAAGGAAAAAAGAAAGACTTTTTCATGAAAAATGATTGTCTCTTCATCAAAATGTCAGAGCGGAAAAGAAAAGCGACAGTGGGCATACATAACATATCAGACAGCGTACCCGCAACGGAAACCTTCTTGCCCACATCAGAACGAGCACATTAAAAATCCCACTAAAGTAAATCTGCACATGCAACAATGGCAAAACCAGATGGACAGTGCTGCAAATCTAACACGCCACACACGTAGGCCTCGAATGAGGAGCTTGCGTTATAAATACCAGCTTCCTAAAACAAAATATTGGAGCTGCAAACACTTTTGACATATTGAGGAAGAATATCGCCATAAAAATGCATGTGTTAGTTGCCAGGATCGAAATAAGTTGGGCGGAATTTAGCGTAAATTACTGTTAATGTTATCTGGTTATTTAGGTGCTTAGGACCGTGGGAACTACGCGTTTATTGGCTTCTGTAACTGACGGACTGATGTAAGAATTTGTTCATACCTACGTATAAGTGTTGGCAATGGGAAAAAGAACACATAATTACGTTTAGCCATACCAGAGATACAAAATAGAATTTTTTGTCAAATTATTTGGCGTCGTGTATTCTGTTTTTCTTAATTAAGAATTGATAAACGTTCTTTATCAAGCACGAAAATTTTATTAGTCTCGTCAACACACGGTACGTTTTCCGATCTGTACCGACCATTCAAACGTATTAAATACATTATATTTAAAACTCAAATTATATATATATATAAATATATATATAATAAGTGAGATCTCACAAATAGTACAATTCGCATAAGTTATATGTAGCGCTTGAAATGTAGGCGGTCATATATTCAGGATTGTGGTTTTTATCTTGTTGTTTATGTAAACGTTGTTAAATAGTTTTTAAAACCATTATGTACCTCGCGTACGTCACTGTCAGATGTATGATGTTGGCAACCATAAGTGCTTTTAAAAAACAGTTAAGGATTTTGTTGTGCTTGCAAGAGATGTTTTGTATTAGTGTTTAAACAAGTTACATGTAACTTGTTTATTTGCCGACGACCAAATTATAATACCGACACAGAAGACAGCTTGGAGGCAGCTGCGTATAAATTAAATCAAATTATAACCGAACACATTTAACTATTTCTGTTTAGAAAACAAAACGGATGTCATTTAAAGGACGAGATCCAGTTAGAAGTACAGTTGCAATAAATATAAAAATTTCGTAACAAGTAAATTTCTTTAACTACTTAGGATAATGGGAACCGCCGTGGCACAGTGGATAAGGTGCTGTGTTACAAATCGGAAGGTCGCTGGTTCGATCTCAGCTGGTGTCATTGGAATTTTTCAGTGACATAAAATCCTTCCAGTTGCACCGGGGTCGAGTTAGCCTCTAACAGAAATGAGTATCAGAAGCATTTTCTGCGCGTAAAGACGGCCGGTGCGTAAGGCTGACAACCTTACCACCATCCAGTGCCGTTGTCACGAAATCTGGGAACCTTAACTTCCTGGAACCTTCTGGGCCACTCCAAGCCTGTAACGGGACTGCTTTACCTTACTTATGTTATTATCTTAAGAAAAAGAAATGGACATTGAGATCAGGCGTTATTAACAGTATGTTTAGACCACAGAAAACATGAAAGAAAGCAATAACAAATAACACAACACACTAGCTCTTCCAGCTTTATTGTAGGGTATTGAAAATTGGGCAGTTAAAGCAAGAGACACAAGAAGAATAACAGCAGCAGAGCTGAAATATATGAGAACAACAATAGGATGCACTTGGACAAGTAGTGAAACAAATATAGCGATCGCAAAGGAATTAAAAGTAACCCCAATTTTGGATGAGAAAGGGGATTACGGAAGAAACATGTAAACAGAATGCCTCGTAACAGATTATGGTGGATAATGTGTCTTGAGTAAACCAACGCAGGCAGGCAAAGGTAAGGGTCACCCCATGACATGCCAATGCTGGCACGGAGGGGAGGCAGCGGTATTACTCGAACCCATTCGCAACCTCCGCGATGGAAAGAGGTGGGTAGTTAACACCACGCCCCAGCAGCTTCACTCCCATGAAAGACCCGGTACCAATTATGCTGGAGGCTGGGGGTAGGGGACCTCGAGGGCCGTCTGGACGGGCACGGAAAATCTCGCCCTCACCGGGATTCTATATCCGGACCGTCCAGCCCGTAGCGAGTCGCTGTACTGAATACGCAATCTCTGAATGTAAGTGAAATTCAGAATTTTCAATTTATGACGCTGTGAGCATGCCTGTAAGGGTGTGACTGTCTCTGTCTCTTCCTTTGAGTCCAACACAAGACATTCTTTCCTCGTGGTGGACTGGCGTTCAAGGTGTGGTGTGTAGCACAGAACAAAGTGTTCTCCTAATATAATTTAACGCTCAAAAATCTATTCTTCAGTAAATTTCACCGATAATAAAAGAAAGGTCGGTTACTTCATGTGCCTTCTATCCTGCGTACGTTATGCTAATTAATTTTGTAAGCCCATAGCATGACGTTACGTTTTAATGGAATTTCGTTAATTGTTTTTTAATTTCATAATTTCATTTATGCAATTTTTTTTAACGAGCTGCGTTTTCAAGAGATCTCATTTCACTGCTTGAAGTGTACTTTTCATCACTTTATCTGCGTCAGTTTCTCTTCCTCTCGGAACTGACGTGACTTTGTAAAAATGTTAACGAGATATTTTTTTCTGACTTCAATTTCAAAGGTTATTTATAGTTGAAGGTCTTTTTTTCTAATTTTTTTCCCTTCAAATCCCTTTCATCGCGTTATAACAGGACTTCGCTTGTTTTTTCTGTGAGGCGAAATTTCAAAACACAGTCTTAAACCGAAATCAATCAGCATCCATGCGCTAACTAGCCTTTATTTTGCTGTAGTCAGTAGCCATCTGACATTCACATTTGTATCATTCTGTCTGAAGGATGAAAATTGTAGCAGATTGTGGTCTGAACGTGGGCCGAAACACAGGTGTCGGTTTTGCTTGCAGTTTAATGAAGGTTAAAAGGTAAAGGTCACCCTTGTACAGGCACTGAGGCTCTGTACAGGCCGTATGGCCCATAGGGGGAGTAGACGTATAGCTCTGCTCTTTCTTGACCACGACACAGGAAGGGGTGAGGGGTGAGCGTCACGCCCCGGCCGCTCTTTACCCCCGAGAAAGACCCGGTACCCATTTTACAGGAGGCTGGGTGAACCCCAGGGCCAGTCTGGACAGGTGCGGAAGATCTCGCACCCCACTGAGATTCGATCCCCGGACCGTCCAGCTCGTATCCAGTCGCTATACCGACTACGCTACCCAGCCCATTTAATGAAGGTTAGTTGGTGTGCATCCGTATGGTCGCTGATTGAATTACAAGCGACATGGTATAACGTGTTGTAAAGTTAAACGGAAATTCACGATACACGAAGATTTAACCAGTTTTTTTGTTGTTGTGTGTTCCAATTGTCTGGCACGTTACGTGTGGATTGGTTTGTAAGGTTTTTGTTTCTATATTATGGTTGGTTCCAGAACAGTGGACTACCATGAACACGAAGGCAACCAGCTCTTCCGAAAAGCCAGTAACTACGTACCAAACTGTAGGGCATCATATCCCAGAAGACTTCAGTCTGCATTAACAGCTCCGTTAGAACATCAGAAAGAAGTCTGTGATTAAATCGCAATCAGTCAATAAACGTTTGAACTGCGGTCACAGGGCTAAATGTTTCGAAACCGATTTCATCAGCAGTTCGAAATGAGCTTTATCTAACCTGCCGTGTACGCGTCAATTGCTGGACAGGCGCATTGCGTCTTTACACACCAGCAAGTGTTCATTTGGTGTGATGTGGTGGTATGCAGCAAAGGTGCTCTGTGACTGCCTGGTGGTAAACAGAATGAACCTTACATTGCTCTTGGCAGGCTTGCCGTGTTCATTTGTAAAATCGAACAAGCCTATTGCACTGAACTTGACTCAGCAGGAATGACACTCCAGGAAACGGTGTCGGTATTAGGATGTACACAACGCGCCAACAGCTGTATCTCCTCTCTCCCATTTGCCTTCGTGGAGTTTAAAGTTACAACTGTACGTTTGTCATTGTAAACAGGGGGCCGAGGGAAAGTTGACATGCTTATTTAATTTATGTTTATTTGCGGTTCAAGCTTTATGATCTGTACTGCTCTCCAGATATTAATCGGGTTATCAAATCAGCAAGAATGAGACGGGCCGGGGCTAATGACACTTACGGGGGAGAGGAGAGGTGCACACAGGGTTTTGTGGGGAAACCTAAGGAATAGAGACCACTTGGAAGACCAAGATGTAGGTGGGATGGTAATATTAAAATAGGATATTCAAGAAATAGTATGACAGTTTACTGGATTGATCTGGTTGAGAACAGGGACAATTGGCGGGCTTTGTGAACACGGTAATGAACCGTCGGATCCCATAAAATGGTGGGAATTTTTTGACTGAGTGGTGAACTATTAGCTTCTCAAGAAGGACTCTTCTTCACGGAGTTACTAGTTTCGGCTTATTTTGCGACGCCGAAGGATCTCAGACTAGGCCCTGTATAGCGTCGAGTGGTTAGGTGATTGGTGTGTGAGAAACTGGAGAGGATTTGGAAGGAAGCGCCTGTGTCCTTATGGATGTGTTGTACCGACGTTCGCTTTGAGGGACTGTGGGAAAACTACGCAAAAAGCTTAAGACCCTCGGTGCCCCAACAAGGATTCGAACCGTACACACTGAACACAACTCGGAAACCTGACGACCTGAGCCACCGTACTTGGTATGCTAGTTCGCCTTCAAAACTGCTGCAAGCTTGCCACTGCGCTAACGAAGCGCCTTCTGCCTGGGGTACCAAGCTTTGATGAATGTCATACGTCACTACTTCGTGACCATAAGGTTCGTCATCCCCGTTGTTTTCAATAAACTAATTAGAGTGGAGTATGTTCTTGTCTAACACAACTAGTTCGTGGTTTGGGTGTCCTTGTTTCTTGTTGGTATTTTTTGAGGAGCATGCTGCAAACAGTCCATGGGGCAGGAGTTGGGCAGTGGGTGACGTGGTTTATTGCACCGCGGGTCTCGCCCTAACCAACGCTAATTTCCAAAACTACGTTCCCGCCACAAAGGACAGGTACTGGCGTCTAAGTTGAACGACCGCGGAAGCGTGAGTGACGTAACTCTACGGGGGGGGTTTAACTAAATTGTACTGTCTCTCACTGAGCAGTGAGGAAATCTTTACTGCAAATCATCTACCTTCAAGTTTGCAACGACTCGGTAGTGCCTGTCGAGAAGACTGGGGCCGGTGTAGATGACAGTGACTTGGATGTGTCTTCGCCAAAAGGTCGATACCGAACCTGCAACAGAACCAGGCTCCTATTCAGTGGACACCAGTGCCTAAGTTATGGATCTATGCTGCCACTCCCTCGTACGTACACCTCATGGTATTACTTATTTCATGCTCAGGGAAAACCATGACGGAAGTAACAGGAAAGGAACAGTCATGTAACTGTGTGGTTGTGAAGTGACGTCGCTGTAGTTTTGTGCTGATGACCTTTAGTTTCTGTGACATAAAATTAGCAGTTATGAGGCGTCCCTGTACCAGCGAGTAAAGATGAAATTGTCCCTGCTGTACGCCACGAAGTTATATAGGCGGACTGGAGTTATATTTCCACCTGTTCTTAACATGCGAACCAGACGAAGGTGAGTGGCCAGCCTCACGCCACGACCGCCTTACCCTCTAAAGGGGACCAAAAGCCGGTCTCGACGTTTTGGAGAAGAGATAAATCTCTTGCAGCTGCTGGGGTTCGAACCCTGGGTCGTCTAGAACTAGCGTAGTCACTATAGTGACTGAGCTGTCCCGGTTTCCTGCGGCTATACGTAGCAGTGACTTTCCGTGAAACAAAACTGGCGTAAAAGGAATCATCATAAATAACAGGACTTAGAGGAACAGTTTGTCTATGTATGAATAGCATTATGTTGATGTCCACCGGAATGGTTCTGGTGTGGCGACGAAATTTAGTTAGATTAAATATATGACGGTGTTTTCAATCATACAGTCAGCTGTAAACAACGAGAAGTTAAAAACATACCGGAACAACTGACACGCTCAAGCCCACCTACTTTCCACTTTACACTGAATTTGACTTGAATGCTTTTGGAACGTCATTCTTACACACAAATTCCAAGAATATTTTATTTTATTAATTTTTAAACATAATTCTGCCATAAGAAGAATTTTCACTTCAATCTATAATTGGCAGCATTTCGGAATATCTCGAGAGATACCGGTAGCATGCCACACGCAACAGTGCTTCTATTCTTGAATACGTACCGTTAAATTTTATGTTTTGTTGACCGTGCGTCATGATATAATTGTGTAAAGAAAAACCAACTTGATACATAACTTATTCTTAGTATATTTCGTCAACCTGTGCATGTTTCGAGCGTATCTAGGCCTATCATCAGGATGTACAACCGTATGTATACAACAATTGGCACTTATTCTTTTTAGATGACAGTCTGTTGCCCTGGTTGGATTGGCTGTCTGTTGTCCTGGTAGGATTGGAACAATCCAACCAGGACAGCAGACAGCCATCTAAAGAGAACAATAAGTACCAGTTGTTGTATACATACGGTTGTACTTCCTGGTGATGGGCCTACATACGCCCAAAACATGTAGAGGCTGACGAAACATACTACGAATAAGTTGTGCATCAAGTTGGTTTTTCTTTACACACTTACTTTTAAGAAATATCGCTTTTGACATAAATAAAAAACATATTTTACTTTTACATAAATTTCTTGTACTTAGTGTTTTCATAAAGAGCTATACGGTTTTTTTTTAAATGTCCTGTGTTGCAACTGATTTTACCGTTTTACACTGTACATTCGTTTTAAATGTATTTTTAATGTGAAGGGGGAGATCTCCTAACTCATGGCGCTTACTTTTTGAATGTGTTCTTCTTGTGCAGTGGCCTGATGATGACATATACTGGAGGTGGAAACTTGTTGCCAGACAATAAAAATTCGCAATAGAGTGAGTTTTGGTGTGATTGTAAACATCGTCATACATTTGATTGTTAAACCAATGGGGATGCTTCATATGAAAATTAGTTTGTTTAGTGTAGTAATAATGAGGAGCCCCTCACAGTCACTCGCATTTGCTGCTCCCCCTAGCCACGGACTTTTAAGTTCTGCCAATGGGAATAGCGAACGGCGGCGTGCTCGATGTGCCCTTGTTGTGCTCAGTTACGCCGTCTGCAGTCACTCGCTGCACGTACAGTACTCTGTCCAGACAAAGGAGCGGCTGTGCTCACACTCTGGAACACTCCTCAAAAGCTAATTGCCGTATTTGTGATAATCGAGTTTTAACGTTACAGTAGACAAAAATACGGACGGAATAAAGTAAGGCACACTACTTCACCATTAGCGTCCTATTTTCGTGATAAGTGTGTTGGGTCGCCGGGGAAGACAGCTACAACGCAACGATAACTGGACCTACAGCAGGTGTTCTGTGGTCGGTTGTTGCAAGTGCAAGGTCATGTATCCTTACCTGTGGCATTAGGCTGCCCGTTATCGCCATCGCTCTTTTGTGTCCGTCCATTGTTTTGTTTGCCATTGGACAAAGTTCTTTAATTCGGCAGGAAGTCTCTTACAAATGAAAACTTGTACGTGTACTCTGTTAACGGCATCTGTCAGACGCTAAGGGTATATAATAGCTGAAAGTATGTACGTTGTATTTCTAGTACCTGAGAGATTTCTGTAGGAGAAAGTTCGTACATGTCGGGGCAGTGTGACGGTTAACGCCACGTTTCAGACGTTGGGGTTAACCACTTCCCCGGCGAGGAAATAACATATACACTTAGTCAAACCGTAAACTATTTCCTGTTATATCCTATGATTTACGTTAGAGTAATCCGACTGTTACAAATAATTTAAGACCGTTATGCAAATTACCAGCCACCATGTATATATAATCACGTGTTATTATTCATAATTTCCGGCTTACTCTCTCTTTCCTTATCATATATAAGTTATGACAAGGAAAACTCGCGAGTCTTAAGGACATTGCGTGCTAGGAGTTTCATAATTTGTACACTTTCTTCTTCTTCTTCTTCTTCCTCTTCTTCTCCTCCTCCTCCTCCACCTCCTGGCGCGTCAGCATGTGCACCGAATGCACCGCAGCCTTAGACTTATCGTGCAGCCCCAATATTTCGTTCAGCACAGCCGCAATAACCCTGCGCCTCGTGTGAAGAGGCAAAGGTCCCTTACTGAGGTTGTGCTTATGTCTTTTGGTTCTACAGTCGGCCTCCCAGAGACATTATAACGCTGTCAAGCCATCGCCTCGCAACAGCATATAATGTGCTGCACTGTTTCAGTCTCTATCACGCAAAATCTGCAGATTGGATCCCCATCAAACAGGCCCATAGTAATTTGTACACTTTACATTCCTTCTTCTAGTTGTGCTGATGTGGGTGGAACAGGCGCTTGCCTGTGGGTGTAGGTATCAGTAAACACGTCAGCCAGAAAACAGAGGATGTAAGGAAAGGCGTAGATGGAAGTGTAATATTAAACTGGATGATGAATTTATCGGAGCGTGTGGACTGAATCGTCTGGTTGAGGGTGAGTCGAGTTTCGGAACGAACTTTGGATTTTTTTTAATGTTTTGCTGACCGTGCATCTCAGTATATTATCTTAGTAATTAACCAACTTGATGCACATGCAATGTGCTCGAAACATGTAGAAGCATGAAATAAATTTATTGTAAAACAAACAAATTTGTGCATCAAGTTGGTTAATTAATAAGATGAAGAACTTTGGAATGTCGTAAGAAACTGGTAATATCTTGAACAGCCCAATAAATGTCACTCTGAAAATCAAAACAACGTGACATAATCAGTCCAAGACAACTACACAACTGTTTAAAGCACTGCTGGTTAAAGTAAATGTTTGCGTTGCCTTTTAGAACCTTACATTTCAGGTTCTTGTATTGATAGGTGGGATGGGCTTGACTGGCGAATACTAGTTGGATAGAATTGGTTGTGGTGGACTGATGATGTGATGGTGTTTTGATTGTTTCAAAGACATACAGGGACGAATTCTGTTAAATTAAATGTCACTTTTTCATAGAGGGCTGTGCTGTGTGCAGCTAAAAACGGAATAGTCCCTCTTGTTTTCATTAAAGGAGAAGATGTGAGATGGAGGAGGTAGGCTGTTGAAACAGGCAGAAATTAAAGAAGGCAAGTGATAAAAATTACGAAAATAAGGGACAGAATTATGGAAAAATTAAAGAATTGACATAATAAAAATAAACCAATGCGCATGCAAATAAGTGATTAAGTCGATAAGCAGAAAAATGAAAGTAAGGAGGTGTGAGAGTTCGAAACTAAGAAACAAAAAGAAATGCTTGTACTGTTTATCTACCGTTGAAATCTGTCTTGGCTGCTTGGTCTTCACCATGGGCATTGATTCTAATGCTATGATTTCACTGTAATTGGTGCCGGCTTTAACATGCAGTTGTCAGGAACCATTTGATTCTAATCCAAAGTCTGTGAAAAGCTCCCAGGGTTTGTTTAAAGCTAATCAAAGTGGAGGAATCACAGGGTATCTTACGTCAGGTCTCAGTTGTGGACACACTGCAAGGGAGTTACCGACTGACTCATTCCTGAACAATCAAAACCCTGCCGTAACTCTTCCCCCCTCCCCCCCCCCAAAAAAAAGTTGCAAAATAAACTGTTTTCTCGAGCGCTATTGAATGTATCCAAATGCCTGTATATGTGACGTCATCCTATAGTAACTCTCTCCCTTCCATGTGCACTTCACAAAGGTGGGGCAGCGCTTTGCGGTTAACTGTCTGTCAGCGCGTTCCGTACAGTTCACAGACTTGCACTGATGAGACGTCATTAGTTGCTCTGTGATGTGTTTTTCGATAAATCAGGGCCACAGGACTCAATACAGTCGTTACCTACGTAGGCCTAAGCTTTTCCAGAGCTTTTCGTCTTGAATCGCCCTCTTTCTGATTTCCGGTCTTCATTTGTGCCACAAAATACCCCTAGACAAGACACAAAAAGCAAGAAGTGCTTTTGTCTTCAATACATGAACATCGCAAGTCCGGTGACGCCTTCTTGCGCCTTGTAATCGGCTACTTATGTAAAGTGATAGTACAGGATGAACACCCAGTAAGGAACTAGCAAATAATGTGTGTCGTACTACTGTTTTCAGTTTCCCCCATTCCGATAGATCTTACGTGTTGTATGGAGAGGGGTAATAAGAGATGCTTACAGAACTTCGGTGGTAGGAATTGATTTGAATGTGTTTTCTATGAAACTTAGGGTAGAGTAGAAAATTAGATATAGCAACATGGCGATCGCGCGAAATGTGCTGGTGTGAGTGAAGTTGTAACTTACGGGTGTGAAATGTGTACGGTAGCATGTTATATACACACGAGAAATTCCCATACCGACGAGCTGGAGGGCTTGGAATCTTTCTGTTAATTACGTTTGCTTATGTAGGCAGCGTGTTGTGTTATGACACAGCGGAGAAATGATAACTTGGTTCACGTGGAACAGAAGGAAGGGCATAAACATCAACTTGAAGTCAATTAAGCCGTTCTAGATACTAGTTCAGCGTAAATTTATTCCGATCTTCCGACTGTAACCTAACACGCAGCCCCTGTTGCAATCTAGGCCTTGTGATGTTCCCTCGTTTTGCAGCGAGCATGTGTTAAACAGTCGCATGTTTCACGATGACGATGTTGGTATTGAGCTTTGTTATCACGTTAATTAAGTAAATTTTTCTCTGTGCTTAGTTAAACACCACGCCATGAAGACAGATGGGGGAATGGTGGTATTGCTCCACACATTATTGTCCTCTTCCCTGAATAGAAGTAGGTGGTTAGCTTCGCCCCCCGACTGCCAGCTTCTAAGGGAAAGAAGTCCCCGGTATCAGTGCCTAGGAGGCTGAGGGCTTCCTGGAGCCGGCCTGGACGCTTTGAAGAAGAGAAATATCTTTTTGTCTTTGTGGGGGGGGGAGTCAGTGCAGCTGTTGTAACGGGCGCCGTCACTGATCATAGCTATCACGTCCGTTAGACATAACGACATTGAAGTTTCCTTAAAGAAATCACCATTATTATTAAGACTGACAGCCCTTGTAAACTGTTATTCCCATTAATTGGTACATACCATCTGCAGTCATTAGTTGGGCGTGGATATACCTGATTAGCTTGGGGTACGGTAGCGTGTTTAACAGTGAAAATTAAATAAATTTCCAATACACCCCTTTCATTACACTATTAGCAAGTTGCATAACTGCATTACATTGTGGATATTCCATTATTATTGACATTTCGGGATTGGACCTTGCGGGAGGACACTGGACCCTTCCTTCGGTCTCTGCGTAATAATCTAACGTCCAAAACTTCGATAACATAAGGTAGGAAATATCGGAATTACACACTCAGAAATGTGGAGTAATAAGACTCGTGTAGAATCAGTAGAAATACGAGGTGAATCGTCGATACCTTCGTTTCAATTTTCATCGGCGTCTCTTGATGTAAAACTACATTTTTTTTTTTTTTTACTTTTGTAATTTAGATCATTCCGTCATGACGTGATGGGGAACCAGTAGGAATTGTCTAGCGTCACATTATAACTTCATCGGTAGGTTGTCAGAATTAATTTAGAACACTGTGTCTGCGAAGTTGGGCGCGAGCTTAGCGACATCCGCTAAGGGCCGTTAGTGACAACCTGCAAGCAGTTGCAGAAATCAATAAGGAATGCGTCTACTAAGATAGAAGTAAATGTCAAAGGTTTCTTGTAATAAAGGGCAGTAAAATTCATGGCCGTTGCGTTGCTTATACAAGGGCATGTTTTGATACTTTGTATGAGATACTGTAATCAGTATTTTAACAATTGTCCAACGACATGCAATACAAAGCAGTCTATTTATTATTCTGCAAGTTCATTCTACGCGTTTCGGGTGTCAACCACACCTATCATCAGGAGTACACAAAACTGTAACTACAGCCTCCGGCACTGGTCATATTTTTTGTGCAGCTGCCTCCCTCCAACGTGGCCATGCAACACAAAACAGTCTATTTATTATTCTGCAAGTTCACTCTACATGTTTCGGGTGTCAATAACACCCATCATCAGGAGTACACAAAACTGTAACTACAGCCTCCGGTACAGGTCATATTTTTGTGCGACTCGCACAAGTTCCCTTATCCCGGACGCATAGCCTGCTGCTCTGCTCCTAACAGCCGACCACCACCAACCAAGGCATTACACACCATATGAGGTAATAACACAAGTATAGTCTCGAGCTCCTGATGATGGGCATATAAGTGCCCGAAACATGTTGAGCAGATTATAAGTGCAATAAAGCATTCAGTAACATCTAGTTGGTTTTCTTCTCTACGCTTA
>Ga0123354_10004193_pt1 | contig 20337 bp, 11 predicted proteins | sample TergutLab28metaG_2_FD_97872 | JGI IMG/M metagenome (GOLD analysis project Ga0123354, IMG submission 97872) | Labiotermes labralis P4 segment gut microbial communities from Petit-Saut dam, French Guiana - Lab288 P4 | ecosystem: Host-associated > Arthropoda: Insects > Digestive system > Gut ...
CAGTGATGGAAAGTCGGGCGTAGGGTCCACTCCCCTGGTATGTGTTTGGGGTGTATGCGTAGTATTGCCGCTATCCTGGTTTTTGTCCAATTCCATATCACTGATCCTTCTGCGCAGTCAATTGGTCTATGCAGTAGTGTATCAGTTGCTCCGCATCGCACGCAGTACGTTGTATTAGTGAGGTTAATTGCAGCCAAACGTTAGTTGGTTGGTATTCTTTCGTGTATGGCAGCATACCACGTCGATTTTATGGAGTCGGAAAGTCCCGTGGTGTGTAAGTTCGTTCATACTCGCTGCCACGCGATTGCTGGGTAGTTGCGGGCAATCCGCAGCTCGTTGGTGCAGTTGCCCGTATTGGCCATTGTTAGCAGCACTCCGTAGAGACGATTTTTGAACTTTTTCTTGGTTTCTTGTAGGCCTGGTGGGGTGATATATGCCATGTCCTAGGCATAGTGACGGATATGGGATACCTCGGTTGGGAGGCCGTGTACATTTGGAGGGGTTTGCAATGAGTCCAGTGAGGTCCCACTTTCTCATCAGCGTTATTGTAATAGAGCTGTCCCTCGTACATAAGAACCATAGTCGGGCGTCTTGCATTTAACATCTGTGTTCGCCAGGGCCCAGCCGCCTTGTTCTTTAGGGAGTTGTAGGGTGGACACAGGTACCCGGAAGATTGCACCTTGCCAAATTAACCAGGTGCACACAGTTGTAAGTTGTTGCACGTGCTCCTTGGTGGGTGGGAGAATTTGTGCCAGATACCAAATTTTCGAGAGAAGACATCGGTGTACATACGGTAGTCGCTGTGCGAGGCAGAGGGTTCGGGCATAGGCTTTTCGTGCTTGTGCACGTATCGACCGTAAGACTCCTGCCCAGCTGTTTTTCACCGATTTTGCAATAGTGGTTCTATATGTGATCCCCAGGATTGTGACTTGATCGTGAAACTCAATGCCGAGTGCAGTCGCTGGCTGCGACCACACACAGTGGTAAGGGCCTTTGATTTCTGTGAGTTGAGCTTGGCTCTGGTGGCTTGTTTGTAGCATCGCACGGCCTCTCGGATAATGGCGAAATTTCCAGGTTGGGCTACAAAGACGGTTACATCGTCAGCGTACGGGACGACTGGGGTGCTGCGCGTACTGCGGCCTAGTTTGAAGCCCGGAAGGTTGTCTTCTAGTGTAGGAAGAAGTGGGTGCAGGCAAAGTACGAATAGTATCATACTTAATGGACAACCTTGCCGCACTGCACTTTGGAAGGGTATGGATCACGCCAAAGTCCCGTTAATTTGAACTGAGGCCGTGGCGTTTTCGTATAGGGCATGGAGCCTCTCGATGAACCATTCGCTGATGCCATATCGGTGTAAGATTTGAAAAAGTTAGCGATGGGATATACGATGAAAGGCGTGTTGGAAATCGAGGGTAAGGACACAAAGGGGTGACCCTGATGACTCTGAATAGGCATGACATCTCGTACTAGTGATACCGCTTCCAGTATGGAGTTTCCAGGAACGCCGCCAAACTGACTCGTGTGGAGATGATCGTTTAAGGCATGGCGCAGACGATGTGCCATTATCCGAGCTAAACGTTTATATTCTTTTGTAAGAAATGAGATGGGGCAGTATCCATCCGGTGTCCGGTCGCCGTTGGATTTTGGCAGACAGATTATGATGCCATGTTTCTGTTGAGGAGTGATTTTTTTGTGTAGAAACATCTGATTCAATAGCTCAAGGAGGTCGTGGTTTATTGTTTCCCAGTTAGCGGTGTAAAACTCCAGGCTAAAGCCGTCTATGCCTGGCATTTTGTGCCTGGCTCCTGGTCGCAATGCGGAGAATAGCTCCTCGATGGTAATAGGTTGCTCAAGCTGGTCGGCATACTTCCTTGAACATGTGAGTGGTATGACTCGTTGCAACATGGTGACACATGTTTGGTCTATCTCTATAGGTTGATATTTCCGGTGAAGGTGTGTTACAAAGACGTTAAGGACGTCGAGGTGGCCGGAGACATTGTTGCACTGCATATCTAGTATTTGACGGATGACTATTGTCGCACGTCGCTTGATCATTTTGAGAATATGGAAGAGGGGGGGTTCCTCACCTTCCATTTTGTATGGAACATTGTTGTCCAGCATGACCTCCATTCGCCTCGCGTGTAAGCGCACTATTTTAGCTTTATAGCGTAGAAGTGCCGGTAGTTTTGCAGGTTCTGGGATGTCACTAAGTAAGATGTCATATATGCACTGATAGAGGTGATTTTCCATCACCTTATAGTCTTTGTTACGTTCGTACTGTTCTTTGCGGTTGAGGATAGGAAGGTGTTTTTTTTTTACATACGGCTCCCACCACATAGTTATATCGGGATAGTATCGTTTATGATTCTGCCATTTTACCCACTCAGAGCTTATCCTTTTTTGATCTGTTTATCTGTTATCAGTACGGGGTCCATCTTCCATCTGCCTCATACTCTCTGCAAGTCGGTGTCTTGTATAGTAATGCGCATCGCGACAGCGTAGTGGTCCGTGAAGGCAGCAGGAATAATTTCTATTCCCATTTTTCTGCGCTGTAATTCCAAGGATATTTAGAAGCGGTCTAGTCTCGTGGCTCCATGGGGGGAGTGGTATATACACGTATATGTAGGTCGGGCGGGGTTCTGTTTCCAAGCATCCTGTAGTACTAATCCGCGGATCATCTCCTTGAGGGTTCTGCTAGGTTGAAAGTGTCCTGTGGTCTCAAAGGGGTGTAATAGGCAGTTAAAATCACCCCAGTAAATAAATCGGTAGGGCCGTCGTGAAGCAAGTATGGCAGCTCGGTAATATAAAATTGTTCTCTGTCGGTCCTCCGTGCCGTTCCTGACGGAGCGTAAACGTTGATGAGTCATATTCCCTTATAGTCGGCCGCGATCGCTCGTCCTGAGGGCAAAGTAGTTATGTGTGTGAGATGCAACGTGCTCCTCGCTAGAAACCCATAAACTTGGCACTGCCAGTCACGCACTGAACCTCTAGACTACCGACGCCCATGGCAAAATAGGCAACACACAAATCTCTAATGTCTATATTTAGGCGCATTCGCAAAATTGTGAAAAGCGACTGTTAGCTTCGCCATGTCCGTCCGTCCGCATAGAACAACTCGGTTCTCACTGGACGGATTTTCATGAAATTTTATATTTGATAATTTTTAGAAAAAATCTGTAGAGAAATTTCAAGTTTATTTAAAATCGGACAAGTGTAAAGGGCACTTTGCATGAAGACCATGGGACATTTTTTATCATATCTCACTCGATTCTTCTTAGAATGAGAAATGTTTCAGACACAAGTTTTAGAGGAAATCAAATAAAGTAATTTTTTTTCCGAATATCGTCCCGTTAATTAGATAATGTGGAAAAATACTGTAGAGCGGGGCAGGCCACATATGACAATATGGCGCATGCACATTGTATGCTGGACACCTAAAAATACGCACACGCACAATAGCAATATTGTTGCTTTCCCACTGCAACAATGGTTACAAGAACGAACCACAGTGTTATGTTATACAATCATTGCCTGTCTTGTCCCTAATATTTCTGAATATGAAATCATACTGTTTGTTCATTTTGTCACACAGCAAGAATTCTTCCTCAAACAGTGAAATGAATAGGTGAATACGCGATCATATACTTCCCTTAATAGGAGACAACATTGGTTAAGGTGCAAGTGACTTTGTACTTAGGAAACTTAACAAACAGAAACTTAGCAGTTCCAGCGTGTGGAACTGTGAAAGCTCAAAACCATAAATGACGAGATGTCTTGGAAAGCCGAGACGTAGAAGAAGGGACAGTACATATATTACTTTGATTTTAAGGGAACACGGGTATATTTTTTTGTTATCCAAAAATATAAAGATTAAGATATAAAGACGTATAATTTTGTCTGATGTTTTGTATGGTTGTGAAACTTGGTCGCTCACACTGAGGGAGGAACGTAGGCTTTGGGGTTTTGAGAATAGGGTGCTGAGGAGAATATTTGGGTCTAAGAAGGAAGAGGTGACAGTGGAGTGGAGAAAACTACATAATGAGGAGCTTAATGATTTGGACTGCTCACCAAATATTGTTCGGGTGATTAAATCGGGAAGAAAGAGATGGACGGGGCATGTAGCACGTACGGGAGAATGGAGAGGCGTATACAGGGATTTTGTGGGGAAACCTGAGGGAAAGAGGCCACTTACGTTTTCTGTTTCATTACAACAAATTTTACATTTATTAAAACATGTTAATTTACTTCGATCCGTTGAACACCGAACATTGAGGGATGCAAATTGAATGAGATTTCATCATCTATTGGCCTGTGCTTGTGTTAGGTTATTGGCGAAAACACGTATACTCTAAATAAAAACAAAAGAGTTGCCAGAAACTTGAGAAAATTAAGTATTTTTTCACAACTCCTAAATGCAATAAAGGATTAAATCACAAAATAACGTAGTTAATGAAACCTTCTAAAAAGGGGCAAATGCAGACATCACAAGCATTTGGAGAATTCCTCCTGTCATTCTTAACAGAATCAGTAGTTTTTTCCTTTTGCTGTCTAAAAATATATACACAAATATTCAGAAGCATAATTTTGCGTGTTATTTCATATTGGTGTGAAAATGGGGGACTCAAATTATGGGAAGAATATATGCACAGTGTTTTCGAGAATAGCGCGCTGAGGAAGATATTTGGCCCTAAGTGGGAGAAGGTAACAGATGGATGGAGAAAATTTCATAACGAAAAACTTCAGGATACGTAATCCTTAAACAGGGATATTATTAAATTAGTATGATCGAAACAAAGAAAAGGAAGAAAATGAGGCATTTGGCAATTATGCGGGTAAATACTTGGCGTCGTCCAAGCCGGAATCAGGCTGTAGAATCAAAAGTGGAAGAAGATAAAGAAGAAGGACGTGAAGAAGAAGAAGAAGAAGAAGAAGGAGGAGGAGGAGGAGGAGAAGAAGAAGAAGAAGAAGAAGAAGAAGAAGACCGGACAGGAGAAAGAGAGAAAAGGATATTAAACACAGAGTTTTGGTGAAAAACTCTGAATGGAAGAGATCACTTGTGAGGATAGAACTGGCGACAGTTAATTTTAAATGGCTCTTAAAAATACGACGACATGGTTAAAGGAGGGACAAGCGATGGGCTGTTGTGAACACGGCAATGAACTTCTCATTTCCACAAATTTCCGAGTATTTCTTGACTGCCTGGAAACCTATTGGCCTCTCCAGAAGCGCTCTCTTCCATGGAGTTTTTTACTGTCCAGATCCCTTATGTTGAAACTTGCGGAGTGAGGAAGTGGAGAAAGACCTGGAAAAGGGATGCGCGGGGAATGCGGCTAGTACCTGTGTGTGGCAATAGATGTCAGTGACAATACCAATACCAGCCGCTAGAACACCTGCATATTTCTGTACCTTGTAACGTTAAGTGATAACTCTCTGTGCTCAGATAGTAGTCGCTAAGTTACATAGCCTCGCCAGGGGGAATACCCGCCCAAAACTGTCGGAATTCCTTAAATACCTTCCAAGTCTCTAGTTACCTGAATTAACTATAGTTATAGCTGAGACTGAGGATGTGGTGGAACCTGGTCGATGAAAGTCACTCAGAAATGGCCAGCCAAGCGACTAGAACATCACCACACTACTCAACAATTCGCCGATCCCAGTGGCCGCGCGGTCTAACGCGTGGGTCTGCGGCCGCCCTCGCGCTGGGGCTTGCGGGTTCTGATACCATCGAGGACATGGCTGTCTATCTCTTGTGAGTGTTGTGTGTTGTCAGGTACAGGTCTCTGCGACGGGCTGATCACTTGTCCAGAGGAGTCCTACCGAGTGTAATGTGTCTGAGTGTAATCGTGAATCCTCGTTGATAAGGAGGCCTTGGCCCATTAGGTCTTTTGGGCCATGAAAAAGAAATCTAACATGTCATTAACTTCTAATTAATACCAGAGCTATTGGCCCAAATGAATCTACCTGTTACCTAGAAGAGCATTACAGCCAACATACAAAACCGCATGTCAAATTACCCTTTATAGAGTCCGTCCAGCATTCTGGAAAAACCTTGAAACTGAGAATGTAGTTACGTACGTGTACTTTACTGTAAAGTGGCAAGATATAAGCTTCAAGTTTCATAAGTTTGCGGTATCTGTAATAATCAACTGCAGCATTACTTCACACTTCACAGTGCGCAGGTATGTTTATGATCTGTTTCCGTACCGAGTGGCACACGTCTGACGACAGTTTTTTATTGCTGACGTCATCAGAACGGCAAGTAATATGTGTGTATGTGTGTGTGTATGTATGTATACATTATGTGTGTATGTGTGTGTATGTATGTATGTAGGTGTGTGTGTATGTATGTGTGTGTGTGTGTAAGTATGTATGGTGTGTATGTATATATTTGTATGTATGATGTACTCGTATTTATGTGTTTGTATGTACGTGTGTGCGTGTTCGCACGGCCTCCATATTCTTGCTGCGGATTCTACAAAATAATTCCACGGTGTATTACCAAATTCATTATTTCAGGATTCTAAAATAAGTGACTTAGAATAACTCCTGCCTTACAAATTCACGCTTCCGTCATAATGTTATTACAAAGTCTAGGAAAAGTTAGAAAGCACGGCGCAGACGTTAGTACAACGCTCATAACAGGTTTCGTGAAAATCAACTGGTAAGTTCAAAAACTGAAACTCTGTTTCACACACTTACATCGACAGCATTGTGATCTCATTGGCTGAATTTGTTTCTCATGCTTAGAGAAGGAAAGAGGTTAGAATAAGTTTACAAAGACAAGTTACAAAATGGCAGTTATGGACCGCACTGACGGTAAGTTGTTCTAATTTCAGCCTGTTTTGCCACTGTAGGTCATTCTCTACACAACCCTTGTGTCTTCTATTAACATGTTTATATTTTGCTACTAACACGTTGACAAGCAACGACATTGTGTCAAAACTATGGCGCGCAGCGTCATTTTTGTTTAATTATTTCGAAATCTGCAAAACGTAAGTGCAAAGCCCCCCTGGACATAAATTATGTGCTTTATTTTTATCTGCAGCTTTGTTCAACACGGTTGTCAATTCAATTAATTTTCTAGCGAACGAGTTTCGGAAGAGATGAGTTTAGAAAAGTAGACTTTCTCCAAAAGTATTCCCAGTTTTTGTCTAACTTTAACAAAAAATGGAATATATCGACAGAATTTGCTCAATATAAAAATTTATTTAAGTAACAATCTCTCTAGCAATTTTATAAGTACTTTATTACTTGTGCATAGAGAGATGACAGGCATGGTTAAAAAAGATTCCAGGCATCTGGGAGAAGGATACGGTCTAGAGTGCCTCATGTATGGACCGACGTTTAGAAGGCGACTGCTCCATCCTTCCAAAGGTGAATGGTTGTTCTGATATGCAGCTGGAGCCAGCAAGTTTCTTGAAACCTCAATACAGATTTATTAAAAAATAATTGAACAAACTCAAATATTTATTACTCAGTATTACTCAGTAATTACCATATGAATATATATGATATGATATGATTGGGTAAATTTGTGCGTGTCCTGGCCATGGAGGCACATATACACAGCTCCACTTATTCTTGAAACCGGCGCTAGATGGAGGTGAGTGGTCAGCGTCATTCTTCGGCCGTCTAACTGTCGGGAAAGAGACACAGTGTCCACTGAGCAGGAGACAGTGTGGGACGCAGACCTGATGCCGAAGTTTTGTAACAAAGAAAAATTCCTCGCTCTTTCCGAGATTCAAACCCTTTGACCATCCAGCCGGTAACCTAGTCACTATACCAAATACAACACCCGCCATTCCCTTCTTTACAATATATTTCCAATACGAAACGTAAGATATTCCTAATAACTTGCCCAGGACTGCGTTACACTGCGCTAAGTGAAAACCGAATACATTTATTTAGCTCCCTTTTACGGCGAAGCCCTTCAAGTATTTACGCTCCTCAGACCTGTAACACACTGCACGCACTGGATCATAGAATCTTATATGCCCAACACTATGGGAATTTGATGATGGTGTATGACTCACTGAAAAAAATCTCCTTTCTCTTTACCTTGTCCGTCATTCATTAATTCATCAACACGTAGTCCGTCTTACGACAGGTCCAGAGCCTCTTCCAAAGCCGGTCTCTACAGAACGCGACCTAGCGCTTCCTCTTTCAAGTTTCAGTATCTTCTCTTTTTCTGAAGGCCATCCAGTAGCTGCTTACGTCTTCCGCCTCGTCTTCCCGTCACTTCTATCCCACCCTCTATCTTTCCTTCAATAACGTATTTTATAAGGCAGTTCCTACGCAAGACGTGACCAATCCAGTTAGCCTCCCTTCTATTACTGCATGTAGGATATTCCTCTCCACCTTAACTCTCCGTAACACTTCTTCATTTATCACATCGTCGGCCCAACTGATCCTCTCCGTCCTTCTCTATCACCACATTCTTGTCCATAGTCTAATTTAGAGAAAAAAAGAGACGTTTCGCAAGTCGGCTCTGCTTCCACCTTCAGGCAAAGAAGCACGTAACCCGTTGAACTGCTTACGGAAGCACAGCCGACTTCCGAAACTTTACGTTTTAAAACAAATTACACTATGGACAAAGTGAAAAAGGATACTGTGTCAGTGAAACTTCCACGGGTGCGGCCACGACGAGGTGTACGATAACCTTCTGCAGTAAGGCTGTTTATCCGCCTGAAGTCCAGGCAAGCCAACATGTCCGACAGCGATGTGGCCAGCAGTGTCGGAAGGGGATTATTTCGTGAGCTCATTAGTGCTAGCTGTAACGATTTCTAAATAGGTCAAAGGATTTCATTGCTCAATGGATATCATTACAGCTTAAAAACACAGTTATAAGAAGGATATTAATCCTTCGTGGGTACAGTTGTTAGAAAGACTACTGAGTCGGGAAAATCCTTAAACAACCGCAATACGCCTTCGTTAGTGCCATTATCGAGACACGCACACACGCACGCACACACACATATCGAACAAAACTTGAACAGCTGCACTCTGATTTCTTATTCACAAGGAAGTACAGTTACTACACACGATACGCAGACCTTTAGCTGTAACTTGTTTTCATGCTTCACTAAAATACTTCCAAAATAAAAGCGATGAAATGGGCGAGGCATGTAGCACACATGGGGGAATTATGAAAGTTATAGAGAGTTTCGTTCTGCAACGTGAAGGACAGGGACCATTTGAAAGTGCTAGGCTTATTTAGGAAATAATATGAAAATGTATAAATGCAATATCAATACCAACAAATGTACGGTAAAATAGTATTTTGATGCAGTTAATGCATGTAAAGATGGGCATATGAACACCGCCATGACTGTTACACCCCGCTCAGAAAGGCAAATAAACGCGCAATGAAAGCTCTCTTTATTTCATCTAAAATGTGACATTGAACTCAATCACGCATGCGCGTGACTCCCTTCTCTTTTTATCCCATCATGTTGAAGGTATGTTTTCACTTGGGAACAATAAATTATACTACTTACATTGCGAGTAAATTACATGGTACAAACACCACAGATTACCGATAACTGAAGAAGAAAATCCAACTATATACCACTTATTACTTTATTATGCTTACACCTATGTTAGGCTCACCTACACTACAGCTACCACACACACGAAAATCGTAACTGTTAAAAATTAAGGTACACTTTCTACCAGCTATGATCACTCGACAAAAAACAACGAAAAATTTTGCACCCGATACACACCACAAAAACCAATACTTACACTAACGCTACTTCGTACACATGTACAGAACCAGATGTCCTGTGTGGTAACCAACGCTATCGTCGTGAGCTCCTGATGATGGGCATAATGGTGCCCGAAACATGTTGAGCCTAACATAAGCATAATAAATTAATAAGTGGCATCTGGTTGCATATTATTCTTCAGTTATCAAAATGATGCACGGTTCAATACACATCAAACCACAGATTACCTTTTTTACGTTCCTAATATACACTTAAGTTGTAATTCTATTAACATATCAGATATTTTACCACTAGGACTGGATGTTGGTATACTACACTGCACATTCTATACACACTATCCATTAAAACGTGGTACAATTCACAGTAACTGTCTATCCTTACTTTTATAATAAATTTGTTATAATTACTTTGTAATTAATGAATGTACGTTAGGGGGGATAAGTTTTGCCTCCACTGCAATATTTGTACTTACATTAGACATATCTGGATAAAACCGGTTCTGTGTAGTCGCATGGTACCTATCTTCCATCCTACTTCACCTTGAACACACAGATGCTTACAGTCCACACACAGTGCACAGCGAAATGGAAGAGTTTTCAGGCGTTTGGTTCAAACAGCGTGCTGTTATTTGAAATCCTAACCGCGGAAAAAGTTCCCCCAATTGAAATTCACAGAAGAATGCAAGCCGTTTGTGGTGATCAGTGTGTTGATGTGAGTACAGTAAGACGTTGAATAAGGCGGTTCAAAGATGGAGAGTTGGGGGCAAACAGATTTGAGTGACAAAACACGAATTGGAAGTCCTGTGACTGCAAGTGATCAGCTTCATCAAGATCGCGTTGAAAAACTGATCCGTGGTGATTTTGTGGAAAAGTAATTATGCAGCTTTGAATGTAGTTGATGTAGGCATATTTCTTTTTTATTTCATTAAAATATCTTTTCCCGTTCATTTTCTATTTAAGTGGAGGCAAAACTTATCAGCCCGCCCTCGTACATTCTCATAATGTGATTACTCTGAATGGTGCAATAGTTCTAACGCTTCTGTAATTGTAAGTGTATCCTTGTTTATAACTTCCTGAATATGGCCACATAAATTGGCCCAAACGTGTTGGAGGATACCCTGTTACAAAATTACATCAAGACGCTATTGTACATTGCTGGTAACGATATCGTATTTATTTGAATAATTCGCGGAATATGGAGCACATGAAATGTGTCTGGAACCAAACAGTTTGTGTGTGGACCGGATTAATCTGGCTCATGATAGGGTCCAATGATGAGCTACTGTGTAAACGGTACTGAACCTGCGGGTTACAAAGAAGACAGCAAATTTATTGAGAAGCTGAGCTGCTTCATTTCCTCATTTATAACGACTGGTTTCATACTTTAGCTGCCACTCTGTCCTTAAATCCTGATTTTCCTAAACGTTCGGCTGTTCGTGAAAATCAGATACTATAATATTGGAATTAAAATCTCCTGGAATGTGACTTCGTGTATTCTGGAATGTGTACTAAGGTTTTGTATAAAATCTCCAAACTTTATTTGTACAAACTTTGCGGACAAATGTCAAGTTTCGAGATCATTAATCACAGTGAAACAGACATAAATTTATTTACCATTGGTACTAATTCTTGAATCTGTATTTTCTGAAGAACGATTAAGTTTCACAGTTACACATACAAGTTATCTCTTATTACTACCATTATTATTACTTATTTCTTATATTATTATTATTATTATTATTATTATTATCAGCTTTCGTAACAAGAACATATTAAGTTCCGAAAGCAGTAAGCTAATCATAAAATCAATCAGATTCACAGCTGCATTAAAGCCTTGAAGATTAATTATACAACATTAACGCATTATTACACAACTCATTATAACACAAAGGGGTGACATTCTTTAAAAATAACTCATTATAACATGTATCATATAACATTACGTAACATTAAAGAGGCATGGAAGCCGAACACAAACGAAAAGCAAACACAGAGAAGGGTTTGTCTAGGGCTCGGGTATGGTCATCTCCAGAGCAGTGACCGCGCGCTGCGAGGCGAAGGACAGACGCTGGAGCCCTGCCTTTTCTGCCGCAGTTGCAGCACGCACTGAGTAAGCCTTCAGCGTGTTCTTCATTACCATCTCGCCCACACATCTGAAGCAGACAAGTGCGTTTGCGGCTTTATTTCTCGTGTAAAAGCATAGAATTAGACAGTCATCGTGTCTGACAATCATGAATGTTCTGTCATCAACATGTTTCGAATATATTATACATGATCACCCTTTGTAACTTTGTTGTCCCGACGTGCTGAGTCTGGTACGTGATCCTCTTTCGGGAAACGGGTGTGGTTCACCGAATCACATATAGGTTTAATTATTTCTTTTTTACTTGTTTTATTTACTCAATTTATTGTTGAAAAAATAAAAAAAAAATCGTGCTGTATCAAGTTAAACAACTAAACCATATTTTATTAAAATAACACATTCACTTTTACTCCCCCACTCACACCTCTCTTACGCGACTGACTTCCTTACTGGACTGTTAGCGTCCGCTGTCCGCTGCTAACGTTTTTTCATTTAAATCTCTCCCCTCCTACCTATCACCAACGGTCCTGAAAACACGTTGACAGATTAACCTAAAACGCATGGCAATGAACCGTCCGTAACTGACGCCAGCAATCCTAAGAAACAAATATATTAAAAATGTTCGGCTACAATATGTACACAAATTATTAAGTGTATTTTAGGTTGATGTTCTAATTATAAGAATTGGAACGGCATGAATAAGTTAAAATTTCCAAATGCACAATACACAAAGGCTGTCATCAACTATAAAAGCACAAAGGAAGAACTTCATAAATCCCTGAGGATGGCACCCCGGTACCGAAATATGTAGTACATTAATATTTGTCATAAATTGTACTCGTATTTTACTAAGTGCGTTTGTTGGTTTATTTATTAATTACGCCATACAAACATGGTTAACCTAACCAGTTTGGTCACATACATGGGGCACGACACTGAATTTGCCACACGCTAGGTATATTGCACAGTCATTTTAAACATTATGGTGACTTTCAAGGACAGCTATTGAAACCCAACAACAGAGCCATCTACACTGACATTTATCACCGTGAAGTTATCTACGGAGGTATGTCAAAAAAAAACCTCAATGGAAATATCTACAGAGAACCACCAAATATCATAAAGAAAAAATGTTAAAATCCCACAATTATGGATTTAGGAGCTGTTAACCTGTCTATTTGGGTCATATATGGAGAGGTAAAAGCATCGTTATGAATTCATCTATAGCACGAAAAAATGCAGCTATATACGAGAGACACGTCTAAACGAACAGGTGAAATTATGTAAATATTCTTTACTTTTTTTCTGCGACCATATACGACTTTCGGCGAAAACTAAGTTTAAATGCCATGTAAATTCGTAATTAACAGGATAGGAAGTGCACCTGTAAATGTAGCATCGAGGCGCATTCGTAAAACCATTGTTGCAGTGGAAGAGCAGTAAGTATTGCATATTGTGAGTGTGAAGTCTTAGGTATCCAGCATGCAAAACGTATGCGCCATATCGTCATCTGTGGCCTGCCCCGCTCTACAGTATTGCTCCGCATTATCTCATAAACGGCACGATTTTCGAAAAAAACGTTCCTGAAAAATTATGCGTTTATTTTCTCTACAACTTTTTTCTGAAATATTTCTCATTCTCAGAAGAAGTGAGAGAGATATATGATCTAAAATTTATATTCATCGTCACGTAAAGTACCTGTTATTCTTGTCCGATTTTAAGGAAATCTGAATTTTCTCGAAACATATTTAAATATTAAATTTCATGAAAATCCGTCCAGTGAGAGACGAGTGGTTCCATGGGGAGGACGGATCGACAGACAGACAGACAGACATGACGAAGTTGACTGTCGCTTTTCGCAAGTTTGCGAAGACGTGTAAAAAATTTAACAGTGGCTGTGATTATATCAGAGGAATTTGTCACCGAGAAATTAGCGTCTGCAGTCCTGAAGCAGGACCAGGGCGGACAAAAAAAATTACAGATTATGATGACGTAGAAAAAGTTCTGACACTGGCTAGTAACAGAAGACAAGAATTGATATCAACAGGGAATAGAAAAATTTGCCCTGTATTATGATGCCTGCCTCCGTTGTAGCAGGGAATAAAGGCAACAAGAGTGGGGTAGCAGTGCAATTAAATCTGACGAAAACAAAGACCCCAAAATATACGCACTGTGTACTATTACCGACCAACTGTCGTGTACCTTTATAAAAATTGAAGGAACGTATTTTACGAGTATAACAGAGGACAACTGACCTTAAAACTATCAGTGTCAATCTGTTTCCAATACAGTTCCATTTACTAACCTGACCAGTTGTCCCTTCTCCAGTGGGGGCAGAGGCCGGTCGATAGCATAGAAGACACACTGCAATGCTGGAGTGGCCTCGTCACGGAGAATCAGCACACGTTCACAACGGTAGCCCCCGGGACGCACGACCACCAGCGTGGCTGCAAGGAAGAACCTGGCATGGTTACCACACACGCACGCACACGCGCGCAAGCGCACCACGCGCACGCGCACACTCACACGCACGGGCACCACGCGCGCGCACGCGCAACCACACCCTTGCACACGCGCGCGCGCACATAACACGCACGCACATACGCCCGCACGCGCGCGCCGCACACACACTCACTCATACGCGCGCGCGCGCGCCCGCACACACACACACACACACACGCACACATACATACGTACATACATTCGTACATACATACATACATACATACACAAACACACACACACAAACACACACACACACACGCGCACACACACACACATACATACATACATTCCATATATTCATAAGCGTGTCCAAAGACAGTTAGATGTGGAACAAGTTATAAATACACAAGTATACACAATTTTCACAGCGTAAAATTCTAACAATATTTTACAAAACAATATTATAAATCATCTTCACACACAAAAAAACCATCTACAGAGTAAAATAAGTGAGTCTTCAGGTATATTCTTAAGGTTTCTTTAAATTTTGCTTGGCATTCTTGAGGAATTTCACACTAGGCGGTGACTGATTGAAAATTTCGAGGTTTTTCATCTGTGGGCGAAGATTTGGAATACCAGCACTCCACTCTGAGCGACTTTTTAAATGCAGGCACTTTAACGAATCCCTTCATAAGTTACAATGTTATGTAATATATGCGTGAACATGTCTATATCCATAATATGCATAGTATCTTAACAACGACCTAACACAAAACACCCAAAGATTTCAGTAAACTCATTTCTACCTTTACGTTTTTCGCACCATGCACTGTAATATAATTATACCATATAACCCAACAAAATGCACCTTTTCTAAAGTTACATTTTAGTTTATGATGTATTGTGCATGTTTCGGAACAGACGGTTTATCTTCAGGAAGACTTTTTACCTGCTGTTATGATACAGTGTGTCCTACAAGCATCAGCGTGCTCTTCTACCTACAATGCTGCTTATACTGATTCGTGTAGAGCAAACTATACCATAACTGCATGCACAACTGTCTTCCAGAAGATGAACCCTCGGTTTCAAAAATATTATTGTAGAAAGGTGAATTTTGTTGTTTTAAATTGCATAATTCCTAACTCTTACCCATATGTACGTTGGCCGCAACTGTTAAAGCAATGTGTACGTATTACGGAACACTTTCTGGATATGATTCGAATCCTCATTCCCAATCCTGTTTTTAATTACATGAGTAAGATTTATTTTCTTAATTTCAGAATTATTCTTTCTTCAAAGTTTTACTTAACCATATGTCGTGATATTGAAAAGGGAAGCCACTGTTTCCCAAGCAAAGAATAGGTACTGTTCTTTCCTCAAGAGAATGCAGCTGACCAGCTCAGAGTGCGTAGCCACCAATAACACTCGCGACGAATCTCGGGAGTATCCTGATAAAAACGTGAGTCTCTATTACTGCGTAAATGTTTCCCCACTGGTTGCCATTTCTTATGAATTCCGTTTCTAACAAACCTAAAGTCAAATATATGCACAGTTCTAATCGCACAAAACACTATAAACAAAATGTATTATATCACAAGCAAAAACCACGATTGCACTTTAGTGCCATGTATTTTTAACTGTAATTCATCTGTTACCGGTCACAAACAAGAGCGAGTCGGCCTTCCTCAGAGCAAATAACTGCCAAGGTCAACTTTAAACTCCTCATTCATTATCAGTACTTCTGCTTATTAAGTCGCAGAGGGTTCAGAACATCTGAGCTACAATTCTATGACATTTTAATGTGTTGTGCTTAGAACAAGCTAGGCAACATAACGCTGTCTTATACTACAAATCAATAAATGGTTTTCTCACCGATGACTTCGAACAGAATAGCACATATATCCTTCGTCTTCTGCCATTTGATGGTCTTCTCTATAGGTCCTGTTAACACCCTCAGTGATCTGGAATCGTCCTGCCGTCGCTTAAGAGAGACAAAAACAAGGGAATTACCGATACTTTATATTTTTTTCGCTCATTAAATATATATACAGCAAAAAAATTAAAATCTGAAGAACAGTATATAAATTCTGGGGTTTTCCCTCACTTATTGCTTCTATACTTGTAACTTGTGAGTGACGACTTTTGATGTCCTCCTAAAAGCAGCCTGAGACATATATGATGGGAGTGCATAATCCAGCAACACAAAATGTGATCGAAATCAGCCAAAGAGTTTTCAAGTTAGAACATAAAAACTTAATTTTATTTAGGTAGAAGTCGGTGATTTGAGTCGTTGCTCCTTTGCCATCTACAGCTTTCGTTCAAAACAATTTTCACTCCAACAAATATTTACTGAATTTGTAGAAATATACTTGGACTTTATCTAGAATTATCTAAACTTTACTCTAAGCTCAGTCAAGTACACCAACATAATTCGTTGTTGCATCTCACGTTGCGGATTCATTACACGTTTGTTGCTAATACGCCAACTGCACTGTGCCACAGACTGCACATATCATAGGCAATTTGCATTAGTTTGTTCTTGAAATGGATACTAAAGTAATGAAATATAAAAGGTAAAATGTCATGAAATTGAGTTTCACGTCACGTCACTCAACTTTATTAACACGTGCGTTACAGACGGCTGTCACTACAGTAGACCATATTTATTGCCAAAGTTGTCCACACTATTATTATACAAAATTGATCATCGTTGGATTTTCAATGTACATTACAACGTAGTTCTTATTTACATTTTTGGAGAGAGTGTGTTTTGTGTTGCTGTTCTTGTTGTTACTAACTGCGTGTCTTTAGCATCTCATACGTATCACTTTTTATCAAATAATATATTTTTAGCACGCATTAATACTACTTTCTCGCTTTCTTTTTTAGTCTGACCTCTTTCTACCAATTCAATGTAAGTATAAAGGGTTACTCCTACAACTGATCACACTGATAGACAAATACACACACACTCGGTATGAGTCCTCTGGATGAGCGATCAGCCCGACGCAGAGACTTCTAACTGCAAACACACAATATTCACACGAGACAGACATTCAAGACCCTGGCAGGGTTCGAACCCGCAATTCCAGCAGGCGAGCGGCTGCAGACCCACGCCTTAGAACGCGCGACCACCTGGATCATGATACGAGCGTGTATGTATCCCGTACTTGCGTGGATGGAAACCCTCATTGCGTGTGTAGTGGGGGTGTTGTTGTTCGCTGTTCATTTGTGCTGGTCCTACTCTGTAGTAGCATACTAAATATTTGTGGAGTGGTTTTGCTCCCTATTTTATGAACGTATACAAAGTACACACTGTCACATTTTCGAAAATCGAATTTTATTTACGCAAATATGAAATCTCTTTCGACACTGTTTGCGTGTGTTTCTTTATTATTCAAAACTTTAAAATTGTTTCAGTACCATCTTATCGATGTCTTGAACTGTGGGTGTGAGCTGAAAAGCTTCGAGTCTCCGTAATGTGTTTAATGTTTTGTAAGGGCTTTATCAAAAGGGTATGTTAAGTCTCTTCCGGTTTGGCCTACGTATGTAGTTTAGGAAGCAATTTAGATATTTTATATTGTAATAGGATGTTTTATCGCGTGTGTCTGAAATATATTGTAACATTCACTACGCTCGGTTCGAACTGCGCCTAGGAATGTACGAAAACTTTCCGTTGATCTGTACGACATTAACCAAAATTGGAAATTTTAAACAATTGTCGGAATAAAATGTCATAAAAATCGGTTTGGCAGCCATTTATTACTTTCACACAGCTAATAGGGTTACTTTAAAGAAACGTTTATAGCAAAAACATACGGAACATAATTCCATTAAAATATTAATAGGCCTAAATTTCTTACGAACCTGGGATGGTTTCAAAAAGCCTGTACCAGTAGAGATACTGCGAGAAACATCACTGGCCTTCTTTGTTTTCTCCGTTATTTCGAAGCTGAACCGAACGCGTTGACCAGACTTTGGCAGTGAAGTACTCGGAGATTGCTTCAGCTGTTTATAATGACTTTCTTTATCCGAAGTATCATCTTCAGATTGAAAATGATATGCATTTTCTCTTTCTGTAAACGAGCTATAAGCTTTCATAGCAAAAGGCGTGTAGGTTGGCTGCTCGGAATATAAAGGAAGATCCTGGAAGTATGGGAAGCGGTAATGACTGCGGCTGGGACCTGGATTGTTGTACTGGGGCATCATTGGCTCTGAAGACGTCGAATTGGACGGAAACCTAAACACAAAACAGACGCATGAGACATATATTCGGATATGGAGAAGCCACTTCGTATAAGTACTATGACTACTTTGACACTGAGTTCGAAACCCGGCAGAGGAAAGAGGGTTTTTCTTTTCTCCAAAACTTCCAGATAGGCTCTGTGTCCCACCCAACTTCCTGTTGTAATATCTATCTACATTTTGAGTCACAACATCTAATAAAATTATTAGCAAAGTGTGTGTTTGTTGTGACTGAATATATTGACAGATGTGATTGTTACACAAATGGGACTGTTTCATATAAAGTTAATTTCCTGCTCTTTACAGGGGATAAAACGCCAGGAGCATGATATTGACCACTCACCACTTCCATCTAGTGTCAGAGTTAAGAATGAGTGGAGATAAACCGCTACTTCCATTATACTCCTTCATGGCGTCATCAGTGGCAACTTGACTTTTCACTTTTTATGTATAACAGACATGAGAAATACAATAACAATAATACTTTTTTATTATCCAGCTGTGTAACTGTGACAAAATTCAAAAGCTTTGGAATGGCACTAGCATACCACAGCTGCAGTTATGAAAAAATTAAGAGCAGGTTATAGGGAGAAGTTTTGCTTTCATTCGGTTCTGAACATGTTAGCTTCTCGTCTGTAATCTGCAATTTGTAAGTGTAAAGATTAAAATAAGCAATTGGCAATTTAAGTAACTAATTCAGTGGATAAGATTCCTTCTTGACAAGCTAATAGCTCCTAAACCAATTAATAAATTATCTGCAAAGCATTATTAGCCTTCTTCACAAGAGTTTCTTGCTATTCTGAATTGGTTTCCAGCCACACCCTCCCATCTTATTTCTTTAAGGTTTATTTTTACATTATCTAACACCTATATGCTCCAAGTGGTTTCTTGCCCTTAGATTTACCCACCAAAATCCTGTCACACAAAACTATAATTTTGCTTCTTGTGTTGTGTGGGTGTGAAATTGATCTGTCACACTGAGGAAAGAATATAGACTGAAAGTGCTGGAGAACAAGCTGTTAAGGAATATATCTGGACCTAAGAGGTACAAAGTAACAGGATACTGGAGAAAATGTTGAGAAACTTTATAAAATCTAATTCCTGTCAAATAATATTATAACTATACAATCAAGATAGGTTATATTGACAGGTTAATTGTAAAGCACAGGAGAAAAGAGAAAGTGCAGCCAGATCTGGTAAACAGAGTAATAAATTCCGGGATTCATAAAATGTGAAAAATTTCTTGTCTGAATAACTGGTAACTTCCTGAGGACTCTGATAAAGCAATAGGCGGACAAGCAATTACAGTAACCACAATATTAATGATCGTAATGACACTGACAATAATTTTTTTCTAAAAATACCATACTCATGAAACAAAATCAGGCAACAGAGCTTTGTTGGCAAGTGCCACTGCAACATTTTTTTAAGCTAAGAATAGTTTTCTGGGCTACAGAGTTGAAGAAGGGCAAATAAAATATATAAATATCTTATAAACGATTATTTTGGTGGTGTAAAGACAAAATGAGAAACCTGCATTTTATGAGAAGCAAAGGCATCTGAGTGAACAGTTTACAAAGAATAGAGGTGCTGTAAATACTCTGTAATTTTTGCCTAATGTCATACTATATGAAGGAATAACCATTCCTGCATATAGTATGACAGATCTTCCCGCCTTTCTAAGTTGACTCCTTCGTAAATTAAAGTTCTTAATACCCATGATCGATTTTGCCACCTCTTCCCCCCCCCCCCCTCCTCACCCACCAGTATCTACACATACATACTCGTGTTTTAAATTTTTATTTCCTATACTTTTTCTTTTCTTTTTTTTATAATA
>Ga0123354_10004194_pt1 | contig 20331 bp, 11 predicted proteins | sample TergutLab28metaG_2_FD_97872 | JGI IMG/M metagenome (GOLD analysis project Ga0123354, IMG submission 97872) | Labiotermes labralis P4 segment gut microbial communities from Petit-Saut dam, French Guiana - Lab288 P4 | ecosystem: Host-associated > Arthropoda: Insects > Digestive system > Gut ...
GTAAATATTTTAAAGAGTTAATTTTCAACACACTGTTATTTGCAGATGACCAGTTTATTGTTTCTGACACAGAAGACAACTTACAAAAGGCAGTCTATTTATTATGTAACATATCTAAAGAATTGGGAATTGCTACAAAAAAGACGAAAGTATTTGGTTTCATTGGAATGGATCACCTAAGAACAACAGTTATTATAAATGATGAAACACTAGAACAAGTTAGCCAATTTACTTACCTGGGTTGCAGTATATCTTACCAATTTTCCAATGATGTAGTATTTAAATTAGCAAAATTTTTACAATTAATAGTACTATTAAGAGAACTATTTTTAAGAAAGTGAGAACGGAAACTATTTTGAAAATATAAACACACTAGTTTTACCTACATTTTTATGTGGGTCAGAAAATTGGTCTCTAACAGCCCTACAAAGACGAAGAAATGAAGTTACTGAGACCTCTGGCAGGCTACACCCATTATGACCACAAAACAAATGACTACATACGCCGTGAACTATGGATTACAGGCATACTAGATGAGATAGATGAATACAGACGGAACTGGCTTTCACACTTTCAAAGAATGCCACAAAACTGAATCCCTTTGAAATCATACCACTACAGACCACAAGGAAGGAGAACAATTGGAAGACCGTAGAAGCGTTGGTGCGAGCAGCTGTAACTCTGGAGATGGAGCGGATCAAAAGGTCCAATCCTTGATGTTTATGATGATGGTGACTTTGAGGATACACACATGCTACACGTCTTTGCATGTGCTTAAAGTCAACTAGGTAGGCATTGTACATAAAATGTAACATTGTGACGCATTCAGATCCTCTCTCACCCTGAAACATCAGTATCAGTTGAGCCATTTATTATGAACAGCTTTTGAAGTGAAATTAAAGATGTTACCATAGAAATGCAACAGTGGGTTCTCTTGTGTATTTTTGAGCAAGATGTATCAAATGTTAACGTATGCATTAGAAACTTGGACACTGACAAAGAGAGATGGAAAGAAATTGAACATTTTGAAAGGAAAGTGTATAGAAGAATTTTAGGCCCAATATATGATAATGAAAAAGAAAATTGGAGGATATTAACCAATATAGAAATTTATGCAAGTGTTAAAAAACCTACTATAATAGAGACAATAAGGTTAAATAGATTACGTTGGTTTGGGCATGTACAGAGAATGGAAGAAAATAGAATTCCCAAAAGGGTATTATATATGAATTTGGGAACAACATGATTGAGATGTACACCAAGAAATAGATGGCAAGGTAAGGTGAGAGAGGAAGGAAGAAGAGTTGGTGGGGAAGGGTGGCCGGTAAAAGAACATAACAGAGAGGAATGGAAGAAGCTCCTGAGAACGGCAAGGAATCGTCGCATTTTGCACACGCCGCTGGAATTGTAAATTGAATTATAGGTCATTTCTCAGTTGTTGGCCGGTGAAGGACTTAACAGTACTGGTGGTCGGGCTTGGTCTGTGCGTGAGGTGGCAAGGGCAGTTTGTTTGTTTGTTTTGTTCGTCCGCCAATCTTATATGGACATCGCCGTAGTAGTGACTCGCTCCTACCATTCAGCTTGAAAAGTTCATCGGTCAAAAGTTAACAGATGACCTATAGCGGCTGTTCTCAGGTAGCCCTTTGAAAAGTACGAAATTCGTTCAAATCATATTTTAAAATATACAGAAAACTCCGCGTCTCTATTACAAAAATCAACCGGTTAAATACTGTTTAGGGAAATAATCGCCATTCAGGGAGCCATACTTGTTGCATTTTTTGAGAATCATGCTAAACGCATAGTGAGAAAATTCAGAATTGAAAAAAAATTATGTAAGCCTAGTTAGTTTGACGAAGTCGTCGGTGGTGTCGCTGATCGCGTGCGCAGTGTCGAATGCAGGCAGATTAATGAAGGGTGTGATGGAAGAGAAGAAAAACCATGTTCAGGATATTCTGTATTACAGGAGAGACTCGAACTGACCACTTCCATTGTAGAAGCCAAGATTTACTCCTTGAGCTTATTTACTCGTTTTCAAAATGTTGAGTCTTGTGTTAAATGTTAAGTGATAATAAAGGTCTGTAGTCTTCTTCATGGGTGTTCGCTCTTCTGGGATGTTACGCAGCGTTGATTGGTAGTTAGCTCCCGACATTTCGGTTTTGTAAACGTAGGTAAAGTGCACCCTTGTACAGGCACTGAGGATCTGTACAGGCCGTATGGCCCATAGGGGGAGTAGAGGTATAGCTCTACCCTTTCTTTGACCACGGCACTAGACGGGGGTGATGGGTCAGCGTCATGCCCCGGCCGCTCTTTACCCCCGGGAAAGACCCGGTACCCATTGTACAGGAGGCTGGGTGGGGCCTCAGGGCCGGTCTGGACAGGTGCGGAAAGTCTAGCCCCCCACCGCGATTCGATCACCGGACCGTCCAGCTCGTAGCCAGTCGCTATACCGACTGAGCTATCCGACCCACGGTTTATTTTGTAGGACCTTAGTATTGTCCGAACTTGACGCGGTGTTAAATAGCATGCGAAATTACGCACATGGCAGAAGGTACATGACTGACGCACACGATGTTTTACTGGGTTTCATGTTGTCAGGAAAACGAGGGACGCGTTGCGTTGCTGTAGCGTCTGTGAACTGAGCACCTCGCATCACTTTCTCATCGTGCTGTATGAAACGTAACTACAAGTGCCAACCAGAGAAATTAATCGTCGCTCAAGAAGTCACATATGCCGACTTTATGGAGCCCTCTGGTTTATTTCTGGGTCCGTGGGAACCCACCATTAAACCCTGTTCTGAGACACTAGAGTCCATTTCGCAGTCTCCCTCGCTGTTGTTCTAATATCCAGTGTAATGTTATCCTATCATCTACCCCAAGCTCTTCAGAATGGTCTTGAGCCTTAAGGTTGTTCGACAAAAATTTGATACGCGATTCTTGTCTTGCCCCTTCATACTGTATGCTCATTCCGTCTACTTTCGACTAAATACCTTTCTCCCAGGATGCCGGCTGTTCTGACGTGTTGTCAGCTTCCCAGAAGCGTTTACAGATGCGTACCCAAACGGGATGTGGGCCGGGATAGCGTAGTCTGTATAGCGACTCGCTGCAGGCTGGACGGTCCGGGGATCGAATCCCGGTGGGGGCAAGATTTTCCGCACCTGCCCAGACCGGCCCTGAGGCCCACCCAGCCTCCTATACAATGTGTACCGGGTCTTTCCCGGGGGTAAAGCGGCCGGGACGTGGCGTTAACCACCCACCCCATTTAGCGCCAAGGTTAAAGAAAGAATAGAGCTATACCTCTGCTCCCCCTCTGGGCCTTCGTGGGCTGTTCTAGGGCGAACTTTACCTTTACCTAGACGGGATCCTGAAGTAGCCCTTTACTCTTCCCGTTCAGATTATTTCCCAGTACAGTTTTTAATTCTTGTTGTGTCAAGTACGCATAGGCCTATATCCATGCCTTTATATTTTGCATGAGACACGCACTGAGAACCTCGTGAGCATTTTGAAATGAACGGCAACCAGCTTCTTCGATTTCTGCCTTCTGTCGACATAATTTTGTGATCTTCGGCACGATTCCGTGGCCTTTGGAGAATTTAATGTTGGTGTATTGTCTCTTGATGCTATGTTGCGTGTGGAGAGACGGTGATCAAGATTATATCAAGAATGAAGCAGTCCGTAGGCTAGGCTATAATATATGCTTGCCCACCAGGTGGTGAGCTTGAAGGAAACGACGAAAGCCTGGCCGAGGTGGCGGATCGCGTGTTCCATGTTATAGTCGCTTGGTTGGAGGTCGGTGAAAACCTCAGGATTGCAGTTTTTATGGTGACTCCGTCCCGGAGGGTGCTAATTGTCAGCCCGCCTGAAGTGCGAAGTGGCTCCAGGAGGGTGGAACATCATACCTGCCCGTCTGGCTGGCTCTGCTGTGTCGCACAAGGCGTCGTGGTGGATTTTCCGTCTTTTGAAGTGTGATTAGTTTTGTTGAAAGCGGAAAGAATTTCGGTATCATTATTTGGGGTAAGCATAATTTGCAGGTGTTTCCACGACGAAAGAATCTCGGGAAAAATATCCAGTAATTGTGTGCATTAACGTAGAAGGTCGTTGTATTTATGAATCAGTCAGGGGTTTCTCCTTTAAGTAGATACACACCAACAAAATGTTCCATGCGTGATTTCACGCTGACGCCCCGGTGTAAAGGAGATCTTGGCTCTTCTGGCTGTTGCGTGGTTTGAGGTTTCCGCCGCGAAATAGCCGAGAACGGCAGAAAGTATTGCTAATTTCTTAACGACGTTTCGGGTCAACCTATCGGTCTCATCCTCAGGGTTCGGGTAATTGTTCCGATAATTACGTGTAGTCCGTTTCGATAATTACGAAACGTCGGTAAATACTCGCTGCGTAATAACCCATAAGAGCGCGGTTCTTAGATTGGTACTTATTTATTGTTTTGGGACCGATAGTTTGGTCCCGAAACGTCGGCAAATTACTAATCTACGATGCGTAGCATCCAAGAAGAGCGAAAATCACAGTTTCATTATGACGTACAGTTTAACTGATAGAAAGTTTCACATCACGTAGGGGTTAGTTGTCTGGAGCTGTTTATTGCTTGTGTACTTGAGAGGCCATATATGCCATCTAGATGTTTTGCAAGCGATGCACCATGCTTCCAGTAGCTCTAGTGATTTCTACTATCACTTTGACCTTGTGTATTCTAGTAGTCGAGATGTACGATTTTCTTCCCAATTATTGTCCGTCATCAGCGTATGTGGGCAGGCCCTTCCCCTAACGCTCTACGACGCCACACTTGTTGCACCACACACACACACACACTGTTCAACGTTGCAATTGGTTGCTTCCACATGACAGTAGTCCGCTTATTCTCGTTTGCTCGACGAATTGCATAACGCCCACGTGTAAATACATTATGATATGGACTTCATTGATTGCAGACTCACAAGGGAGGTTTTATGCACTCGTCTTTAACAAGGCCGGGCAGTGTGTAACGTGCACTGTCATACAATAAAGGACACACGTTTCATACGCTTGATTCCTTCTGTTTGTAATATCTTCACATCGTTATCTTTGTTAATAGATTCCGTTTCTTTCAGATTTCCTTTCGTCCCCAGAAGTGTTTCGTTTTGCTGAATGGTGATATCTGTGCATTGAGGGTATTACCTTACATGATTCTGTTTTTATTTGTCCTGACTGTAACTACTCTTTCTGTTTCTGAATTTCTAGTTATTATCACTATCCGGTAAATTCATTGCATTTTTTTCGTGCTTAGTTACAATAAATAATTTTTTACTAAACATGACCATGATTATGTTGTTTACAAGTTGATTTTATCAAGTCATCTTGTTAACATCCCAAATACGTATTGTTAGTATTTTGTTCCCCGATACTGATTTCATGTCATTCAACATCATTCAGTAGTCCATCGCTAAGCGAACGCCTTTCGGCCCAGACGACGTCATTAGGTTACCTCATGCTACAAAAAATGTAATGGTCCAGTTAGACATTTAACGCATTGCATTGCTAAAACTAATTAATACGTACCATCGAGTGCTTTATGGGGAACAGTGTATTGGGCAAGTGGTGCAGGCAGCAAGAGCAGTGTGTTGTGTATGTAATGTGAAACGACGAAACGTCCCCGCCCTTGTGGAATGTGAAGCTGTCACTGCTCGACGTTTGCAGAGCAACACGTCGATTCGAAACGCCGGACATCACCCGGGTCGCGGCGTAAGGCGAAGGCGTCAGATGGAACACAAGAACGCTTTAAAAGCTCCCATTGCTCAAGGCTGTTGGGTCTTGTGCGCTCTGTGTAGCAGTTGAGTTAGCAGTGCAGTTGGTGTTTTGTGTGCTACCGCGATGACGAATGGATGCATGCGTGGTACAGCGCACGCATGACCCAGGTCCACGAACAGATTACGTTGTCAGAATATTTCCCATTCCGAAGCCACTGTTACACACTCAGTTCTCCAGCACGCAGTAGGAGTTCTTTGTGATGCCTTTCCTTGCTCTTTAAAGTTAAAGCCGTACCGCCATGTACGTCATTGCGATTTTATGTAGTAGCCGTGGTGACTCAGGCAGGCAGCAGGTCGTAAAAGTAATTTCGCTGTGGTAAAATAGCCTGTGGCTGGAAGACGCCGAGTTTTGCCCTCTGTGGACGCTACTGTACTTTATCCCATTTGAAGCCATCGTGTTTTCAATCTTCATGTAGTGTCAGATCAGTGCCCAGCAGGAATGACTGTTGGGTCGTTGAAGGAAGTAACGCTTTGTAAACTTAATTAATATTTTTTCAACAACCAACTAAATGCACAGTGTTTTTTTTTACAGTTATTTGTATTAAAATAACATGCATCATCATTATAAGAAACAAAACCTAGAAGTGCACGTACAAATATGTAAATTTATCGTATTATAAACAGCCTATCCTCCTACATGTTTCGGCCACCTGTTGTGGCCTTCTTTAGGGAGGTGTTCATTGAAGGATATATTACGTAGAACGTCAGACGTTCTGTGTAATGTATCCTTTTGTATTCGTGACCCCTGAAGATGGGACCGATAGGTTGTTCCGAAACGTCGGTAAGAAATTGCCACCTGTTTACTGCGTAATAGCCCAGAAGAACGCAGTTCTCATGTACTTCGCGGCGGAAGCCTAAAGTCTCGCATAGTTCCTTCTTCTTCATAGCCAAGCAGTCCAAGTTGCCTTAATATTCAGTGTCCAAGGCTGGACACGGAAATGACGGCACCACGATCCTTCGGAACACCGTAAAATACAAACCCTAAAACGCCGCGTTGTTCATCGAAAACTTCGATGTTTTTGCACTATTTCTCAGATTTATTTGATAAAGTACTCTACATGTTTCGGACAGGTCCACTGTCCATCATCAGGAGTACCTCAACACTGTATACACGCAATAAGTATTTGTCAAGTTAGTTCTGTTGGCCGTCTGCTAGCGTGGTCAGGATGGACCACGCTAGCAGACAGCCAACAGAACTAGCGTGACAAATATCTATAGCATGTATACGGTGTTGAGATACACCTGATGATGGACAATGGACCTGTCCGAAACATGTAAAGTAAACAAGTAAAGTGCACTCTTGTACAGGCACTGAGGCTTTGTGCAAGCCGTACGGCCCATAGGGGGAGAAGAGGTATAGCTCTACTCTTTCTTGACCACGGCACTAGAAGGGGGTGAGGGGTCAGCGTCACGCCCCTTCCGCTATTTACCCCCGTGAAAGACCCGGTACCCATTGTTCAGGAGGGTGGGTGGGCCTCAGGGCCGGTCTGGACAGGTGCCGAAAATCTCGCCCCCCCCCCACTGAGATTCGATCCCCGGACCGTCCAGCCCGTAGCCAGTCGCTATACCGACTGAGCTACCCGGCCTACGAAACGTGTAGAGTACTTTATCAAATAAATTTGAGAAATAGTGCATTACGTTGGCTTGTATTATAAGAATATATCACGATGCACGGTCCTCTGAATGCCAAAATTAACAGATGATTTTACCAGTAGGGATAGTACATTGATAGTGCTTAACTGAGCCGCCGTACCTGATGATATAAGCGGATTTAAAACTACCAATCGGAACAGACTCTGAAATGTGACGTCAGGAGGGTTCCATCTTTCTACATATGAAGGAACGTGGGTCCAGGTGTAAACTGTGCAAAGTGACGTAATTTACTGCTATGTTAATCAGTTTATGTGCTGTTGAAATCGATAGTTGTGGACGTCATCACGTTCTGCAGAGTTACGCTGCAGTTAATAACCACCTGCTGTGGCTTAAAGAGATTTGCATCGCTGATGCACGCGACCTATTGACGCACCGTTAGGCTCGCAGTGCTCGCAACCGTCCTGCGATCTGCTCTGTCCTTGCCAGACAAGTAAATTTGGCCGCTTCGGATCCAACTTGTTTGTTAAGACCCGTGCACCTTCCGGCTGACGGACAGGCATTTCTTCTCCGCGTCACTTACGAACTGACTTAAAATGGATGTGTTATTTGCTGTGAATATGAAGTCGCAGTATTGAATTTACCCAAGTGACAATATTTTTGTGTTCCATCATGGCGTTTACATCGATCAGGGTCCGAAATTTTACATGCCTGTTCTTACAGGCATGTAAAAAATGACGTAGTTAGAGGCACGTCCTCTCCACATCTATAGCGGAATGCTTATGTGCTTAAAGAATTCTATTCAGTTATTCAACGCCACGCCCCGGCCGCTTTACCCCCAGGAAAGGGCTCCGGTACCAATTGTACAAGAGGCTGGGTGTGCCCCTGGGCCGATCCGGACGGTTGTGGATAAGAAAAAACCTTTTGGCCCACACTGATTTTCGGATCCCGGACCGTCCAGATTGAAGGAAGTCGCTATACCCACTACGCCATCCCGGCCCCACTTACTGCAACAATGAAAGACGTACAGTCGTAAAGCGCCTTCTTGCTTCTTTTCACTGCTAGTTTATCGGTAATGGAACAGAGTCCGCTCTGTAGGATATCGGATTTCTGCCGCGGTGTGAGGTCTTGACTCTGCTGGGATGTGTACGCAGCCTTCTTTGGTCGTTTCGTTATCGACGTTTCGGGACAGACTATCGGTCCAATATTCAAGGGTCAAGCAGTCCAAATTGCGTGACCCTTGAACATAGGACCAATTGGCTGTCCCGAGACGTCGGTAACTAACGTGTAATCAACGCTAAGTACACATCCCTTCTGAGCGCGTAGACCTCAGTTTCCCTTTTGATAAGCTGACCGTCGATCAGCCGCGTAACAAATTTCTCGCAATTTAATGCAACCGGAATTACATTTGCCATATTCACAAGTTCGCCACTAGGCCTGTCCATCGCACGTCTTTTCATCCCACGTTGGGATCCGTTTTAATATTATCAGCTAGATGGAATGTACGGTTCCATATGGTCTCCTTAGCACGCTATCATGAAACACCGTCGGCAGAGTAGATGACCGGACTGCTAAAGCAGCGAACGCGCTTTCCCACTTGGGCCCGATGTGTTGTGATGACTCCTTATTACAAGGACTTTTGGAAAGCTCCGAACTGTATGAAGGACACAGGTAGGAGTCCTGTGGAGGGGGGTTGACGACCCGCGGGTTTTCCCTCTGTTTCACGAATAGCCATTAACTTACCCCGCTGATGCAGAGTGCAGGTTCCTTTCAGGTATCTGTACATGTGTACCAGACTACACAGTGTCACGTCCCAGATGTTATCCTCTGACAACACTTCAGCTAAAGCGGAGGTCCAAAGAGCCTCAAGCTTTGCCTCGGTATAGTGGTATAGTCATCTGAAGAGGAGAATGGTCAGTGATTGTTTACTGGAGAATCTGCTCTGTGCAGTGAAGTGCGAAATTGCTTATTTGCCATTCACTCCACACATCTGTCCGGTTTACTCCTTTAATTAATGTTGTTGAAGGTGGTGTTGGCCCGCCAGAACGACCGGTAGCAGTCAGTAGAGTATATCTCACTGTCGGGCATAACTGTAAACTCTCCCGAACTGATGGGAATGCACACACACACAAATTGGGCACAGGATGCCCTGCCCAGTAAAAAGGCACACCTCATCTGTTCATTACGTGCTGCGTACCCACTCACTGCTCCATCGCTGCTGGGGTAACGGATCATACATTGGGCGGGGCATGTAGCGCGTATGGGGGCGGGGAGAGGCGTATACAGGGTTTTGGTGGGAAAACTTGAAGGAAAGAGACCACTTGGGAGACCCGGGCGTATATGGGAGTATAATATTAAGATGGGCCTTCAGGAAGTGGGATGTGGGGGTGTGGACTGGATTTAGCTGGCTCAGGCTAGGAACAGGTGGCGGGCACTTGTGAATGCGGCAATGAACCTTCGGATTACATAAAATGCGGGGAATTTCTTGACTAGCTGTAGACCGGTTAGCTTCTCAAGAAGGACTCTGCTCCATGGAATGAGTAAGTAAATAAGTAAGTTCACTACATGTTGTGAGGGTCCCCGTTATTATCTTTCTCTTGTCTGGGATTCATACTGACACTGCCAGACTTACGCAGTTGCAAGTTACGCAGTGTCACTCTCACGTAATAATAATAATAATAATAATAATAAGTAACAAAGTACGGAATTTAAATAATTCATTTTGTAGCGCCCGCCAAAATTTTCCGTGCGTAAATGAAAGCGCAGTGAAACGAAGGTGCGCAATACCACATGCGGCGGACGATCGTATTCCAGTGTGGAGTTGGATTTCAACTGGACCTCCCTCGTACGCTTAACCGTATGTTCGATTTGCGCCAGACCCTCCGGAACGTTAACTGTTGCGTAAGTCGGGGAGTGTCTGTACGTTCCCCTTAACACCCTGTTCTGAAACACCCTCAGTCGATGTTCTCCCTTGTGGTGGAAACCAAGTTTCATACCCGTATAAAATAACGTAGACTTGCGTATGTCTTTGGGTCTTTCCCGAGGGTAAAGAGGCCGGGTTGTGTAGTTGGCCACCCACCCCATCTAGCGCCGAGCTTAAAGAAAGAGTAGAGCTATCTCTACTCCCCCACTGGGCCTTAGTAGCCTGTTCTAGGGTGAACTTTACCTTTATCTCTACCTTTTATACACAGTATATTCGTGTGGCGCTGCCGCCGAACGCGGACCTTGGCCTCCTCAGAGACATCACAATCGGTACGTCTTTTCTGGACGAGTGACCAGCTCGTCGTAGGGACCTCTGCCTGACAGCACACAACGCTAACAACAGACCGCCAGCGGGATTCGAACCCATAATCTCAACAGGCGAGCGATCGCATACCTGCGCCTTATACCGCGCGGCCACTGGGACCGGCAAAACTGTTTATATACTATAAAAATTCTTAGATAATTTAGGCAGTTAGGTGTGCCAGTTATTGTTATTTTTCCACGTGTGGACCGCGAACCAGCTCAAAGTAACCGGTGTGGACTTTTGCCACAAAAAATTTGGAGACCCACGCCTTTGGCTTTCTAGAGCCTGTTCCGAAACAAGTAAGCCCGCCTGGTTTGCCCTCTTGTTTTGGAAGTATGAATCGTTTGGTGGGCAACTTGCAAAGCTGCGCGGCTCCCAGGTGTGAACTGCGTTGCGGCACGTTTCCTTATTTGTCGGAACTGGGGCGCGAACTGCCCGAACTGCCTGTGTGCCACGGCTGTGGCATAAAAACTGATTCCAAGCAACAGTGTTGTCCTCGTACCGTTTGGCTTACGTATAAAATGGAGGTGGAAGGGTCAAGGTCGTATCCTAAGCCAGTCCAGTTAATCCTTTTTTTTTTAAATATGTTTCGGCAGTTAGTTGGTATAATGAAGAAACGATCGGGGTTCCATTCCCGGCAGAGGTATGAGACTTTACGCTTCTCCACAGTGTCTACACTGGTTTTGGTTCCCGTGTACTTTCCTATTTAATTTATTCCAAGGGGTTTTTTTTTCCCCGTGGGTAAAGCAGCAGTATCGTGAGGTTTGCACGCGGTCAACTCCACCTTTAACTTTTATGCTTACAAACGTTTTCTGTCGTGTCTTTCAGGTTTGTTTTTGAAGTGGGCTCCACAGCGAATTTTGTAAGCATTTATGGTTTCCCACCTCAGGGTTTCACGTTCAGGCAACCTGAACTCTCTTTACTCTGTATAGCGTGACGCTGCTGGCCATGGAGCACCCTGTCCTCCTTGGGTGTTTCGTCTCTCATCGGTCGGAAAATTTTCTTTTCAGTTTGTTTTCAAATGCAGATATATATTGCTTGCAAGCCGATTTCGTAATAGTGATATATAAACGACGCAGAACACGTGGTTTGTTCTGTGTTGGTTGACAGTCTTGACAGTTGTTTGAAAACATACGAGATGAAGGGTCAGGTCTTCTGGAATGTTACTCCGTGTCGACGGGTAAATAGTTACCGAAGTTTCGAAGCCGCGTAGTGCCCCCATCTTCACGATCAAACAGCCCATTAAGAGGCTGAGAGTAAACGGTTTGCATTCTGCACGTCAAAATTGCAGTGAGAATTTCAAGTCTCGCAGTGGACGGAATGATACATATTTTGGGCCCAGCAGTAAGGGGCACGTCCAGAATTTAGGTCTGTTTATGTCTCTTAAGTTGTGATTGTGAAACTCATTTACATTTGTTATAGCTGGTGCATTAGTGCTTCGTTAAATGCTGTATTGTAGTTGTATTCTTTACTGAATTTATCAGACAAGGATTGGTTGATGTTTGTGTGGCCGTGCATCATTGATACAGTAATATAAACAACCAACTAGATGCAACAGTGACAGTTTATTAATAACTTCAATCAGCTCAACACGTTTCAGGCGATAATTTCACCCATCCCCAGGAGCACTATACTGTGTTTACAGCTTGTGGTATAATGCACCGACGATGGTTCAGCTGGTGACATGTCACAAGCCTGCAGCATCGTCGGTGCATTATAGCACAAGCTGTAAACACAGTCTAGTGCTCCTGGGGATGGGTGAAATTATCGCCCGAAACGTGTCGAGCTGATTGAAGATATTAATAAATTGTCATTGTTGCATCTAGTTCGGTGTTTATATTAAGGGTTAGTTGGAATTTTTAGTCTGACAGTTATTTGTCAAGTCATTTGCTTTCTTGCATTTTGCCTTTGTTACGGCAAATCGTGTGTCACTCCTGAGATCGTGGCTTTGAGTGCCAAAGTTAAGAACCACATAATTATATATATATATATATATATATATATATTATCTCAATGTCGATAACCTCTGTTGCTCGAGTTTTCCAGTGGTCTAGTCATTGTTGGAGAACATTTAAGTCCCTATTCTTGCAACTCCGTGTGTATACAAGCCGTATTTATGTGGGAGAATGGGGACTTTTACACGAGGAAGAGCTTAGTGTAGTATTGTAAAGGTGAATTAATACAACATGATGAAATAGGTGGGACATGCATAATGTACGAGCATAAAAGGACAAGAGGCATACGTTGTGGTCGGAGGACCTCATGGTCCTTAATTGTAAAGTAACATTACACTAACGTTTACTTAAAATGTTGGTTTATAAGTGATGCATCTTACAAATATTACGTTGGATATGCACGTTGTGTGGGTACAACACATTTTAGAAATCGGCCGTGGCGGTTAGAAACTAAAGGTTCTGCATTCAGAAGGCTTCGGGTTCAGTTCCAACCGTCTTCAGTTATAAAAATTGACGTTCTTATTCCTTCCCTACTACCTTCGACCTTGAAAATGGACACCGCAGGTTTCGTCCGAAACTTTGGTATCACCTGCAAGACTAAGCGGAATGATAACATTTGAGTTGCAGAGAGTGGCACTGTGGCGGATTTTCTTCCAAGTACTTCGGTTTTCCATTGTCAGAACTGTACACTTTTATTCATTTACAGGCGCTATCTAATCATTAGCAAGTGAACATCCTTTCTCTGTCTCACACACACACACACACACACACATACATACAGTCTGACCTGAACAACAAAGCGCAACGAAACCCCCCTCCCCTAAAAAAATACAACTAATGAGCCACGTCAATGTAAACAGTGTATTACTCACAGATGGGCGTGGATATGTGCTCATCTGACGCAAGTTTGCATACAGAGAGGCCTGATCACTGGCAAAGGCCAGCTTAATGTCGATATGCTTCATACAGAGTCGTCCGAAGCGCCATGTCAAAGCGGTGAACAGATACTGAGACCTTCACTTGTTTGCTTTATAGTCTGGCAGACTCATACACCGGGATCCCCATTTTTCTTTACAGTTCCGTTACTGTGTAAACGTTCACTCAGTTGTGCGGTTTCTTATGTGTAAATCCACAGCGCGAGATAACTAACACTTAAGGAAGATGGTTGTGCATGTTAATAGGTTGATCAAATATTGAAACCGTAGTCACACGTTTGTAGAAAAATTTAATGTTGTACATTGTCCGTGCAGCTATATTGCGTTGTGCACGAAATTGAACACCAACTTGTTGCACATTGTTTTTTCTTTGTCAATTAATGCTCCGACTATATAAGTAGACGCCTAAGCTGCACATGTCAAAAAACTTACGAGATCCCTGAATATGACCAACAGCTAGGGGCCGAAACATGTCAGAGCTTTAATTGACAAATAAATAACGCTGTGCAATAATTTGTCGTTAAATTTTATGATTGTAGAAAAAATCAATTTCTTTCAGTAATTGTATTTTTTTTTACAAACATGTAGTTAATTCGGACTCGGTTATAACGTCACTGAAAGGGACTGAATATTGTGTGTCGTTATAAACGAGCGTTGTAATAACCTAGAAGTGTAATTTTATGGCTAACAGTGAGGAATTCATTTGTAACACGGAGTATATGACGACATAGACGAAGTATCGCATAAACCGATGTCGTTATAACCGGGTTCCATTGTGTATATTAGTGTAAAATTAATCTGTTAACTGGAGTTTTATTTTCGAGACTTCATAGCCCTGCTCTGTCACGCACATGCGATAAGTTATCCTGCAAGAAAAGCGGAAAGGTAAAAAGTCCCTGCAATTCATTACGAACCATGCCATGCAGGTTTATGGGGAGTGAAACCCTAACTACACGAATTATTCATCTTGGCACTAGGTGAAGTGAAACTTCACTCTCCTTCAACTCTTCCAGTTTGAGAGGAGGTTTGGAAGTGCCCGGAGTTGTTCCGATCGCTTTGGCAAAGCGGACATTTCCGCTTGTGCCGGGAATGTGTAGTTAAGGACAGGATTCTGGTGTCAGTATCAGGTGGTTTAGAATTACGTAAAATAGACATTCACGGAATTTTAAGTAACTCGAGACAGGCATGGTCATTCCTGGGCAAAAAACAAATTGAGTCGAAGTCTGGTATGTCATGAAAGAGACTGAATATTTTGTGTCGTAAACGAGTGTCGCTCGAACCGAGGAGTATAGTTTTATGGTTAACAGTGAGGAATTAATTGGTACCACACAATATCTGACGCTATAGGCGAGGTGTCGCATAAACCGATGCCATTATGACCAGGTGCCATTTTACCAACGTAATCAAAATTTCGAGCTCTGTCTTGAATAGAGAGAGGGTTAAATGGTTTGTTAGGCTTTGACATTCTTGCACAGATATTACAAATCTTCAGCTCTTAACTGCTAAAGAAATGTGCAAATTGAAAACATTTGAAAATATTTGTTCATGAATTTCACTTGCGAAATGTTTGTTAATTTAATCCTTGACTGTTCTTGAAGGAAGACGACTTTTCTTATATTCATGTTTGACGAGGTTTGGTATGATGTACACGTCAACGTAAGGGCAAACAATTGAGTTCAAACACTGCGAGACGTAGTAACCATGGTACCTCTGCTGATTACAAAGATCATATACAGTATAGTCCTGTATATTTACGGGCGGAACAGCAGGGCCAGTTTTCGTACGGAACACGACTAATTCCGGAAGGTGCTTGGAGCAGATACTGCGGCTATCAAAGGAGTACCTCGGTTTGCGTTATTTTAAGAGCGCTTCCCCAGTGTTCATGTTACCAGCAGCTTCATATCTGGTCATGCGTTTGTTCATCCGACCCCACGCTGCAGGTTTCAAATGAGTTTCCCTGATGCTGCGTGAATTTTGAGAGCGCAGTTCGAGATTTACTTCAAGCCGGTTTGAAGTACCAAATGGGGAGAGGTTACGTAGTTTTGTTGTCCCATTTCCGAGACGTCGTTCTCAGCGAAGTTCATTTCGTATTCACATCGCCTCGGCGACGTGACGAAGTCGGGTCGCACATCAATTCGTCGCGGGGTCGATGATCCAGAAAGAGGTTGCTACTATTTTACCGTCTTTCTAAGCGAATGACAGCTCCCTCACCCCACTTCAACCACGGTGTTCATTATTGGAGCCGGGATAGCGTAGTCGGTATTGTGTTTAGGTTACGGACTGGACGATCCGGGATTCCAATCCCAGCAGGTTCAGATTCTGTCACCCTCAAAACGTCCAGACCAGCTGGGGGACCCACCCAGCCATCTATTCAGTGGCCGTCAGGGTTCTTTCCCCGGGAGTGGCGGAAGCTGTCCACTCACACCTATTCTCTTGCTGTACAATATACCAACATGGCCTGAAGAGGGGCAACTTTACTTTTTCCCTGCAATACTGAACATTATCTTCAACTGGCACAAGGCTGGTTGTAAGTGACTCGAAAGACAGTGGACGGGAAAATTTGATTTGAAGATTTCAAGATTTGTGTCTGTCCGGGCGTCGATGTCCTACTTCCACAGAAATGTTGCTCTTTACTCGCCAACTGCTGGACCGGTGGTAATCAACGTGTGATCCGCGAGATTATTTCTTAAAAAATATATCGCATTCTTTTATCCTGAATATTGTGCAAAATGTCTTTATCTGGAATGATGGTATAACAGTGTTTGTTAATCAGTGGTCCACGAGTTGTGTCTAGGTGTCCTTGACTTGAGTACATTATGCCAACAGAACGGAGTTTTCCTTTTAGGTTTTCACCGTCTTCATTTTCGTTGGGATTTCTGCTAGGAAAATCACCGTTCTTGTAATGGAGTTTACATTGGCCATCACTTTGTTACGCCGGTCCCAGTGCCCGCGCGGTCTAAGGCGTAGGTCTACGGCCGCTCGCCTGCAGAGATCATGTGTTCGAATCCCACCGGCGAAATGGATGTCTGTCTGTTGTGAGTGTTGTGTGTTGTCAGGTAGAGGTCTCTGCGACGAACCGATCACTCATCCAGAGTAGTCCTACCGACTGTGGTGCGTCGTTGTGTGTGATCTAGAAACGTCATGAATGAGGAGGCCCTGGCCTGCGATGGGCCGCAGAGCCACAAAAAAAAATCACTTTGTTACAGTGTGGTTACGTTCATTTGTACGTAATTCATGTTTTAATGTTGGGAGTCCACGAGTTGCGATAATTTTGTGGAAGGGACCCGCAGAATTAATGAAATTTTGTAAAGGGGTCCGCGCTGCTAGGAATATCGAGATCCGCTGTACCATACCAACGTCAGATTCATTTGGATGTTATGTACATTTGTTACAGCCTGTGCTGAACTCTGGTTTTAGAATTTCAGAGTCTGCGTCCCGTACCAAACGGATATCAGTTCACACCCCTAGGAAAAAAATATTTTAAAATGTTATTTAACGACGCTGTCAGTCGTATGACGTGACACATAAATGAATGTGGAACGATGGTGGAATGATATTGGCAGGAGTTAGCCGAAGTACTCGGAGAAACCTGTCCCACTGTCTCTTTGTGCACCACAAACCCAACATGGACTGGCCTGGGGTTAAACCCTGTCCTCTGCTGGGGGAGCCATGACACGGCTTCTTAGTAACGTCGAGTCCTGTGTGTCTGTGAAGTGACTGATGTGTAGTGAGTGGTCGAAACAGGAGATGATGATGATGATGATGGATGGCGAGTGACAGGAAGTTGAGTGAATCGAGGTAGTCTGTGTTTGTTTTAAGAAATTTGACTGGAGGGACTGTGGACAGGTAGCGAAAGACCTGAATTCGAACACTGCCTAGTGATACAAGTGATTATATGTTTTTCCTACTGCATTTGTAATCGTTTTCCAAGGTTCTTGGTTTAGACATCGTGGTGCTAGAAGTCTATTCTTCCTCCCACCGTCAATAATATCAACCTTGCAGTGTTAACTACTAGCTTCACCCACTTCCCGACGCTGAGGCACAGTATCTATAAGGTGGATGCGCAAATAGGCAGTCCTGGCCCACGCACGGAATCATGTCCACATCCTTTCGCCAGGGCTGAATGGGATATGGTGATACTTGGAGTTCATGTCTTCAAACTAAAAGCTCTATCTATCTGACTGAACACACAAAATAAAAGCCTTCAATATAGGGAACTGTTTAAAGACTTGAATCTTAACAAATGTACAACGGTACAGTAATTTTGGGCCCATTCCTAAACGGGAAATACGAGGAGTCGTTTGTCACAAAATGAATTGGAAAATCAAGCGATAGAATATTTCTGATCCCTGCAAGTTGCGGTGGAGGTAAAAAATTCACAGTTGCGCTGTAACTGTACCAATTCACAGTATTCTGTAATGAGTTACATAGGAAGTGGAGAGTATCCTGGGCATTAGCAGCAGTACTCCGGGAAAGAACTGGAGAGTATCCTGGGCATAAGCAGCAGTACCCGAGAAAGAACTGGAGAATATCATGGGCATAAGCAGCAGTATCCAGGAAAGAACTGGAGAGTATCTTGGGCATAAGCAGCAATACCCGGGAAAGAACTAGAGAGTATCTTGGGCATTAGCAAGAATACCCCGGGAAAGAACTGGAGAGTATCCTGGGCATAAGCAGCAGTACCTGGGAAAGAAATGGAGAGTATCCTGGGCATAAGCAGCAGTACCCAGGAAAGAACTGGAGAATATCATGGGCATAAGCAGCAGTATCCAGGAAAGAACTGGAGAGTATCTTGGGCATAAGCAGCAATACCCGGGAAAGAACTAGAGAGTATCTTGGGCATTAGCAAGAGTACCCCGGGAAAGAACTGGAGAGTATCCTGGGCATAAGCAGCAGTACCCGGGAAAGAAATGGAGAGTATCCTGGGCATAAGCAGCAGTACCCTGGAAAGAACTGGAGAATATCTTGGGCATAAGCAGCAGTACCCGGGAAAGAACTAGAGAATATCTTGGGCATAAGCAGCAGTATCCAGGAAAGAAATGGAGAGTATCTTCGGCATAAGCAGCAGTACCCGGGAAAGAACTAGAGAGTATCTTGGGCATTAGCAAGAGTATCCCGGGAAAGAACTGGAGAGTATCCTGGGCATAAGCAGCAGTACCCGGGAAAGAACAGGAGAGTGTCCTTGGCATAAGCAGCAGTACCGTGGAAAGAACTGGAGAGTATCCTGGGCATAAGCAACAGTACCTGGGAAAGAACTGGAGAGTATCCTAGGCATAAGCAGCAGTACCTGGAAAAGAACTGGAGAGTATCTTGGGCATTAGCAACAGTACGCAGGGAAGAACTGGATAATATCCTGGGTAATAGCAACAGTACTCCTGGAAAGACCAGGAGAGAATTCCGGCAACTAGCAACAGGACTCAGGGAAAGAACTGGAAAGTATTCGGGCATGAGCAGCAATGCTTGGGGATGTGTGAAAACGAATGGTCAGATAATCATAATGTAGTGGCCCCACAAACTACATACTTACTTACTCCATGGTGCAGAGTCCTTCTTGAGAAGCTACCTGGTTTGCAGCTAGTCAAGAAATTCCCCGCATTTCATGGAACCCGAAGGTTCATTACCGCACTCACAAGCGTCCGCCACCTATCTCTATCCCGGGCCCGCCCAATCCAGTCCATATACCCACATCCCACCTCCTGGAGATCCATCCTAATATTATCCACCCATCTACACCTACGCCTCCCCAGTGGTCTCTTTCCCTCCGGCTTCCCCACCAAGACCCTATACACCCCCCTCTCCTCACCCTTACGCGCCACATGCCCAGCCCATCTCATTCTTCTCGATTTTATCACCCGCGCAATATTGGGTGAGGAGTACAAATCATTTAGCTCATCGTTATGCAGTCTCCTCCATTCTCCCGTTACCTCGTCCCTCCTAGTTCCAAATACTCTCCCCAACACCATGTTCTCAAACACCCTCAGCTTCCTTTCCTCCCGCAATGTCAGCGACCAAGCTTCACACCCATACAAAACAACATGCTAAATTATAGTTCTATATATCTTGATCTTTAAATTTTTGGATAGCAACCTGGAAGACAAAAGGTTCTACACCGAATAATAGCAAGCATTTCCTGACCTCAATCTGCTCTTAATTTCTTCCGCAATAGAATTTTGATATGTTAAATTTGTTCCCAAATATTTAAACTCTTCCACCCTCTCGAACGTACTATTATCAGTCCTCACAAACTGAATTCGTCCTGCATTCTGATCTCGAGACATGACCATGTACTTAGTTTTATCAGCACTTACTTCCAGTCCAATCTCCATAGTAGCAGCTACTGAAGCTTCTGCATTTTCCTTCAGAGTGTGTATGCTTCCTCCCAGTATATTAACATCGTCGGCATAAGCCAGCAGCTGATGTGTACCGTTTAGTTTCAAGCCATCCCTGTTTACCTAAACCCTCCTAATGGCGTACTCTAAAGCAAAGTCAAAAAGCATTGGTGATAGAGCGTCTCCTTGTTTCAAACCATTCCTAATAGGGAACCTGTCAGACACATTCTTGCCTACCAGGACTCTCCTATATGTCTCAGTCAGACTAATCTTTATTAAACTTACAAGTTTCCTATGTATACCAAACTCAATGAGAATCTTATATAAAACCTCCCTCGTAACTGAATCATAAGCCTTCTTGAAGTCTATAAAGAGCTGATGAACTTCTTCATTGTATTCCCATTTTTTCTCAAGTATTTGACGAATGCAGAATATATGATCA
>Ga0123354_10004196_pt1 | contig 20327 bp, 6 predicted proteins | sample TergutLab28metaG_2_FD_97872 | JGI IMG/M metagenome (GOLD analysis project Ga0123354, IMG submission 97872) | Labiotermes labralis P4 segment gut microbial communities from Petit-Saut dam, French Guiana - Lab288 P4 | ecosystem: Host-associated > Arthropoda: Insects > Digestive system > Gut ...
AAACATTAATCCGGTCTGTATTTAGACATTATATCAAAATCACTTTCATATAATCAGTAACCCAGTCTGTATTTAGACATTGTATCAAAATCACTTTCGTATAATCATTAATCCCGTCTGTATCTAGAAATTATATCAAAATCACTTTCATATAATCATTAGTCCAGTCTGTATGTAGAAAATATAATCAGTTTCATATAAACATTCATCCCGTCTGTATTTAGAAATTATATCAAAATCACTTTCATATAATTATTAATCCCGTCTGTATTTAGAAATTATACCCAAATCACTTTCATATAATCATTAATCCCGTCTGTATGTAGAAAATATATCATAATCACTTTCATATAAACATTAATCCCGTCTGTATTTAGAAAATATATCATAATCACTTCCATATAAACATAAATCAACACATCAATTTTTACAGTGGTCACTTCGGTTTTCGATACTCTCCAGTCGTATCCCCAATTACAGCTAATCTTATTTCGTCATGGCTGCTATTTTGAATACATATGCGTGAAGAGCCTGTGACAAAGTTAAATTTATCTGACTTAGAAATATTATATAATTACACATCCTGGACCACGAAAAAGGCAAGAGTTATGTTTATTAGCCTAATTACAAAATCCCAGAATACAAGCAAGTTAAGAGCATTTTCATTAGTCTAATTACATATCCTGGACAACAAGCAAGCCAGAGGTGATGCTTGTTAGCCTAATTACACTACCTGGACTCGAAGCAAGGTAGGAATGATGTTTACTAGCCTAATTGCCTAGGCCAAAACAAAAAGTAGGAGCAAAATGCCTCACGTGCATGGTCGTGTCGCGCACCTCAAAGTCCGAATTAATTCATATATTTTCACGAAACTTACTATAAGCATTGCAATTTGAGTAAGCTTCAATTCCGAAAATTTAATTTGCCTAAATAAGTGCATAATAAAACAGTTCACATCTATATTTGTGATTTGGAAGCACCCTTAGAGTCCACACTCGTCAGGGACCTAAAATTATTTATAAGAACATATTTTGAGGGGAAAAAGTTATATTCCGTAGAGTTAATATTTTGTGGAAAATAAAATTGCAGTAAATTAGATACGCAAAACTTTTTCTTACGCGTCGATTTCATGGCAATTACAAACCATTCCGGGGAAGAAAATGCAATTTTGTACTCAAGAAGCTATGTAGGAAGGCTGTCCGGAGAGCATCGAGCCATTTTGAATATATCGAGAACCGGTAGCGCGACCTTAATGTAACTTGGCAGTCAGTCAGAGGAGACTTTAATGTACATCCGCGAACAGTCACTCTCCCGTGGGGCTAGTCAGTTGGCAGTGAGACACCGCTGACTGAGCTTGTGTACTGTGTGACTGTCGCATTCACAAATCTCCTCCCTTTCAACGGCGAGTTTAGCTTTGGGAAAAGCCAAAAGTCGCAGGGAGCCAAATCTGGGCTGTAGGGGGGCTGAGAGAGCTGGGTGGTGATGTTTTGCCAAAAAAAGACTGCGCAAGAGCTGTAGAATGGACAGGCACATTGTCGTGATGAAGCTGATCTGCTTGCTTGGTCATTGTGAATACGACAGTCACACAGTACACAAGCTCAGTCAACGGCGTCTCACTGCCGACTGACTAGCCGCACGGGAGAGTGACTGTCCAAGGATGCACAGTATGGTCTCCTCTGATTGGCTGCCAAGTTACATCAAGGCCACTCGATCAGTTATCGAGATATTAAAAATGGCTGGATACTTGCTGGACAGCCCTCGTATATAGGTACAATCCATAATCCGTGTACCAGCATACATGCCATATGTCCGTAGTCACAGACGTGGCGATGTACAGGAATATATACACAATCTCTGATAAAAACACAAATTGTGAGGAAAAAATAAAGCTGTCCCTGTCCTCACAATGACGGCCTATGTGGTGGCAAAGTAGATGCACAGATCCCCCCATTCTTAACCTTGGCGCTAAGTGGAGGTTCGTAGTCAAATTTACACCCCGGCCAATTTACGCTTGGGAAAGAAATCCGGTATCCACTGAATGTGCGGCTGGGATGGCCCCACAGCTGATCTGAAAGATCTGAGGAGAAGAAATTAATCTCCTATACCTGTCTGGATACGAAACCTGGAACTCCAGCCTGTAACGTAGTCACTGTACTGACTGCGAGATCCTGACTAACGGTCACAACAGATTACAGATATGCCTCGCTTAACGACTTGGATACGTTAAAATGCGTCGTTAGGCGATTTTGTCGTTGTGCGAACGTCATAGAATGTACTTACACAAACCTAGATAGTATAACCTAATACAAACCTAGTCCATATATAGCCTATTGCTCCTAGGCTAAAATCCTATACAGCATGTTACTGTACTGATTACAGTAGGCAATTGTAACACAATGGTAAGTACTATAATATTACATTATATTGTAATATCATAATCTTATGGGACCACTGTCGTTTATGCGGTCCTTCGTTGACAGAAACTTCGTTATGCGGCGCACAACTGTATTTTTTAATAGTTTCATAATAATAATAATAATAATAATAATAACAATAACACATGCACGTATAAGGCTGGAATTGTACACAGTAGAAAAAGAGCACTGAGCTGTAATCCCAAATATAGACCACTCTTTACGTTTTTTCCCGACATTAGAATGTAGACAACTCTCTTTAAATTTTTTCTCTGACATCAAAACAGACTTCCAAGCACTGTGCGTTCCGCTCTCACCTGATTACCCTCAGATAATTTGCGGGCAAAGCAGTTTCTACTTGAAATGGTGAAAGAGAAATTTTTCCCAGTTCGCCGGACTAACTTATGTAAATGAGGCATGCGTTACAAAAAAGGCGCCACTTTGTTGATGAACGCCTCTTCTCTACAGCAAGGCCATACTAATAGCTATTTCAAACAAACCAATTAAGACACAAGTACGAAGTTAGCGAAGGAGAAAATTTGTGCACTAAGGAATTCCTGAAGTTCGGGTTCAAGAATACATCAAAGAAACGTAACCGAAAGCTTCGTAATTCATAAACTTGAGACAGAACAGTATGCCATTTTGCGAAAATGTAATTATCAAAAATGAAATGGACGCGCCTGAAATAAATACGTAGGCACCTTTACTAAGAACGCATCTACAAATTCGAGTACCAAATTTTAACTCTAATATATCAGTGAAGTACTGACGCTAAGATGAGGTTCGGTGAACGCGAAAGTCGGTCACAAAATAAATTTACAGTGCGAGATTTTATGCTTCCGACGCCTCAAATCCCAGAAGTAACAAGACATCAACTTTTTACATCTTCTGTTTCTTTGCTTCAGCTTTAATAAGAACAGTTCATATGTAATTGCACTGCTAGTCCAGTAGTTTTTCACATATTTCCCGCTAGAGCTGTGGTATTTATGATGTCTTGGGACGAACCTCCTATTCCCCATTGATATCAGTTATTGCTCTTTGTTATCACCTATCGCGTCACAACCTTTGCCAAATATCTACCATCTTTAACCCTTTAAAGACGAAGCGCAGACTGCTTTATTTAAAGACCCAGTCCGTACCGCGCTGCAAACAGTTTTCATCTCGGTTATAAAAACCAATCAGTTTATGATGTAAGTGGCACAAGTCGCTGTTTGTTCTCACATAAATACAAAACACATAAATACAGTGTGGGCAGAGCGTAAAATTCTTGAACTTTAAATTTCTTGGTGCATCGCTTAGCCAGTAGGCTTTAAAAGGTTAAATTTGTGGCCGCACAAAATTTTGCTTCAGTTCGAAACAGACGAAAATCTCTCGGAGAATAAAACTGCGCTTTCTGAGTTACCACGCATCGAGTAGTGGTCAGAATATATTACTATTATTCGCTGCGTAACGACCCAGAAGAGCCCAGTTCTCAGCTACTTCGCGCCGGAATCCTGAACTCACTCATCTCGGAGAATAATTCCCCTGGTAAAATCACGATGATTTTACAGGACTGTTATTCACGAAATTCTATATTGTGGAAAATTATTTTCTGATCGAACCACATATCTAATGAAAAGCACTCAGGTTACTAGAAGCAGTGAGTGTCCTTTATCGACTTAATATAAAGTAGACGAGGCTTGAAACTCAGCTGATAAGGTACATCAAGCGGAATCAAGATAAGCCCAGTAAAGAGAGAGCAGTGTAACACAGGTCATGAAATGACTTCACTGTACGACTCCTAAGGGTTTTCTCAATCAGATCTTTCACTAAGGGGGCAGTCAGAAAAACATTCTGAGACGCTGGATGGTACAGTGGCTTGTACACTTCAAAAGGCCATTTCGAGTCGACAGTCACAAACACTCCTATAGCCTCTGTAATTTCAATTAATTGTATCTTCTATATTTTTAAGTTGAGGGTGTTTGAGAATACGGTGCTGAGGAGAACATTAGGAGTTAAGAGGGACGAGGTAACAGGGGGGTGGAGAAAACTATATACTGAGAAGCCTAATGATCTGTACTCCTCGCCAAATGTTGTTCGGGTGATCAAATCGGGAAGAGGGAGAAGTGTGGGGCATGCAAAATGTATATGGGATGGGAGAGGTGTATGCAGGGTTTTGGTGGTGAAACCTGAGGGAAAGAGACCATTTGGAAGAACCAAGCGTAGATAAGAGGATAATATTACGATAGATCTTCAGGAAGTGGGACGGGGGACATGGACTGGATTGATCTGGCTCAGGATAGGAAGAGGTGGCGGGCATTTGTGAGTGTGGTAATGAACCTTCGGGTTCCATAAAATGCTTGGAATTGTTTGGCTATCTGAGAACCGGTTAGCTTGTCAAGAAGGACTCTGATCCGTGGATTAAATGAGTTGTAAGTAAGGAAATAAGTAAGTAAGTAATTATTTTTAGCAACCTGACTCAGACACTAAAACGCGTTACTTGTGTGATACATTTATATTGGGCAGGCCAGTTCCATCAAACAGTGCAACCAAAAAAGGAGCACAACTTTTTGGATCATAAATACAGTGACTACTGTACTTCTATAACAAGTTTCGGCACTCTCGACAGTCTTCAGGTCCTTACATCATTCTAACACTACTTGTTTTCCCTGATATTCAACGCATTTTAGACTATTTAAACGGCCACATACATGGGTGGTGAGCCGACTGTTTTGTGTGCAGTACAAATGAAAATGTAAATCAACCGAACCGATATTCATTAATAAAATGGATGGCAAATTACGTTGTCCAAGCACCACATGCGGCAAATTGGCGACAAAATGTGGCGAAATTTATTCTGGGTGTATTTTTTTTTAAATTAAGCCATAATACCAATCAGAATTTTTCATCGTTTGTCATGACGTTAACTTAGCAAAATGTATTACATTAAACAGAGTCTTGCTGCAGTGAATGTATGCATCAACTTTAAGAAATAAAATTCTTGTTTTTTACTCTCACATCTGAGCAGTTAATGTTGAGAATTTGGCTCTTTGATTCAGTATTCTAGTAGGTGTACTTTATTCAAATCAAAATGCAGGGAATATATTCTTGAAATGAATCAGAAGGCTGAATACAGGTGTGAATTCAATTCACATATTTAGCCACATTTTCTTCATTTTTTCAGGGTAAAAATTTCGCTAAATTTCGGACTGGATATTCTCGGTTATTTAAAATATGATATGATATATTTGTTAACTGAGATTAGGTTGACACCCGATGGTAGCAGTACAGTACAGTACAGTACACATATACACAAGAACAATACACAGAAGAACACAATGAAACAGAATACTCAGAACGGAACATATATAACAGTAAGAATACTTAAACATAACAATAATACATAATAATACGAATATATAATTTACAAAATTCAACAGAAACAAACAAAACGTACAACCATATATACAATGACACAAAGCAGAACCCAAAAGAATATGAAAGAATGTGATAAATGAAACAGCCATAAAAGCAGCAAACTTTTTACGATCTATAAAATCGTCTAATAATGAAAGGCACCCTGTTACTAAGACCTTCACTCCACTCCACTACATTTGTCGACACTTCACTTCTTCCAATTTAAACTTCACTCAAATACACTTCACTACACTTCACTACCCTCTCACTTGGCTTAAACTCATTCAAATTTCTTACCGCTCCATTTCACCTCATATCACTACACTTCCCCTCACTTCATTTCACTGCACTTTTAGACGATTTCTGCCACACTTCTATTCCTTTCACTTCATCCCATTTATAATTGCTGTCCTAACTTCCTGTCGAAAATCTGAGGTTTACAAGTCCCTAACGCTTCCACAGCAGGTCGGTTCCAGTTTTTAAAGGCCCACTAATTATTTCCGTGTTTGATCTGTCAACCTGCTATAATACAGTTCAAAAAATTTCCAGGCGTTTTCCTTTAACCTGCTATTTCTCCGTACTTTTACAAATAACTTGACACGTAATAGGGAGAAGTTCCTGGCTCATTCACCAAGTCTCTGACATGCCTCAAAATTCTGTTGACAGTCTTTCTGGTTCAAAGTAACTGATCAGATTAATTAGAAGGAATAATCCTTCTCTGTACTCTGGACGAGCGGGACACTGCTAACTCTAATCAATGGTTTTGTAATTTTCCTGATTCCCACCCCCCACATAAATATCAGAGTATCAATTCAAATTACACTGTATCCACCACTTCCTTCCACATGTATTGCATTTCATTATGTCACAGCAATTGACACCAACATGAGCTACTGACAGTACCGTTAAATAAACAATATGAGATATGATTTTATTCTCAGGCAGTGTGTTTTACTTACACTGAAGTACAGTCAATGTTGTGTTGAAGTTTCCATCACGAGTTTCACTTCCCCTCGAGATACCGGATATTAAATGTATTTTCGCTCCATCTTCAGAACGTCGCGGGGTCAAACCTTGAAGCATTTCACATGCAAAGCTTCCTGCTGCCTACAGAAGCAGATAAGAAGACGGAGTACAGTCACCAGGCCACGTTCGAGGATCTTCAAAAAACCTGACCCCAGGAATATACAACATCCAAGCTAACTTCTTAAAGCAGGAATTTTATTTTACATACCTTGTGCTTTAATATTAAAAGACTTCACATTTCCGATGCTATATGTATATTTTATATATATATATATATATATATATAATGGAATACACAACATACATTTTCCTTAGTAGAAATAACCAGATGGTCTTTGGAATTGAGACTGTTTTCTCTGTGAGGGACACGATGAACATCTGCGCATAATTGGAATGTTTCACTGGGTTGAAAATTAAGGAAAAGAAGAAATGTCAACAGATATATCCAACACTTTGCATCTGAAGGGGCAAGAAACGCCTCACAAAATTAAAAGCAATATCTAAATGTAACAAAATTGTCTACCTCCTTGACCACTGCTCTTTTCTGCAGTTAAGCCGTTTGTCACTCACCTGAAAGTGCATGATATTCCATGTAAAAAGTCTGTATATTTTTAAACATCTGCATCTGGGACATCTTGCGACCAGCCAAATATATCATGCTTTTCCGTGGTTTTCCTCTATCTCAGAGAAAATGCTTAGTATATAACTCAATCACTTAGAATTACATGCAACCTTCCAAATATTATACAAACTTCGTGGTAATGTAGCCCCCCCCCTCCAAATATAAAATTCAAAATTCAGCCCCATTGCCCAACTTCTTTCCTCTGCTCCATACTCCCAGCATTCCACTTCCCATCATACTACTCTTCTTCAGTTCCCAATACTTTACCTTGCGTCCAGCCTACATTTATTAGAAGGACGACAGGGCACAGCCTGGGAACATTCAATGTCGTAAATTTTCTGCTTCTCCTCTCGTAAATACTTCTTCCTATTTCCTCTTCAGACACAAATTTCAAACGGTCACAGACATTCATCTACTTCCATCATCCTTGAGTCCAGTTATTTAACAGGCAATTCGCTGCATAAGCCATGGCAATACCATGACTCATTTATGGGACAGACGAACGGGGTTTGACACTCAGTACGGTCAGAAGTTCTGCTCATTCCCCCAGCCCCACTCATCTCTCTCCCCAATGAACTCCGCTTGCTACTTTCCAGGCACAAAGCGACGCACACGTGTACCTAAACGTTCAAATCCGTAAGATATTCGGATTAAGAATGTGTGGGTCTCGACCTCCGCTTTCTCACATGCCTACACGCATTTGTGCTCAACCGCATAGCGGCAGTTTCACTTGTACTGGCAAAATATTCGGTGTAAATACAGATCGTATAATCTGCAACCTTTAAATTGAAGCAAAATTTAAAAACGAGGAAGAGAGAAAGTACGCATTTCGTCATGTCTTAGAAGCCTGCAGATAATCTGAATAATATTCCTACTTCACAGAAACAGGGGCGAGAAGCAGTTGGTTGAGGCACTTTGCCACAAGGCGGGAGGTTCCGGGTTCGATTCCCTGTAGGGTCGTTGGAAAATTTTCGGATGACCTATTCTTCTGTCCGCATTCAGTTGCCGTGGGGTCCACTCAGCCTGTAACAGATATGAATACCAAGGAATTTCGTTGGGGATAAAGTGCGACCGGCGCGCAAAACTGACAGCTCTGCCGTCCTAATTGTGCCGAATGTCAACATGGGTATGGAAGCCCAACATTACATCCCTCCTCCGAGTCTTCATGACTTGTTACGGGAAAACTTTATCTTTACTTCGCAAAAAAAAAACGCAAGGCGCCTCCATCACAAAGTTCAGTCCTGCAGTGCAGTTCAGCGAATTAATTCCTGTTTGTTCACAGAATAAATGGAAAGTAACACATTGTGTGGGAAATATAAAGAGTTCTTTTAGTGTTAATAGGTGGTATATAGTGTAAGTAGCGTAATTTAAAGGGCTAACAAGTTGGTTCTGCAACACCGCACGTCAGGTGGTCATACTGTAGTTCAAAGCATAGCTACCAGGTGGGACAGTGTAATTAAGACAATGTGGGTATTTCAATCTGGCCGGTTGCAGTATTCGTCCCTTAATCACCAGGCACCCTCCTCTCTTTCTCTTTCTCTCTCTCTCGCTCTCTCTCTCTCTCTCACACACACGCAAACATATATAAACAGCAGTCACGTGGCCATAAGAGTGGTTCCCCGGCCACTCAGGCTTAGGATCTACTGCATATCAAATATTACTGTAGTAAAGTAAGAATATAAACACATCAAACACAACTCAGTTTAATAATGTCACTCTGCATTGCTACATGTTTCGATTGCCTAGGAACCCTCACCACCAGGCAATTCGCACAAAACCTTTAAAACACGGCAGTTCTTCATGTTTTTCTCGTTTTGCACTCTAGTTAGCTGTTACTAACTTGCTTTTAAAACGTTACGAACTTCCTACGTTACAAATGCTGCAGAGTAACGGTAAGTTCATAATGCTTTAAGAGCACTCAGACAAACAGTAGACAGGAAGTTGCTGCGCTTATTTGCATGTCACGGCGAAGGAAGACTTTACGTTTCGTCAAGGATATAAGACACTTGCTTCAACAAGTCAGCGGAAATTATAAAATGAATAATTAAATAACGTCTTGTTGAACTTACACTAAAATGTCGCACTGTACATACAGCATGTCGTCTTGTCGTGGCTCTCAGCGTGGCAGATTAATCACCAAGAAACCTCCACCTGCCAAGAGATCACATGACAACAGCCCTGCCCACAATGATACAATGCAACGAACACCCTGTAGATCTCAGCAAATCAGATTTCAGATTCTCCTAGCGGTAAACATGAAAAATGCTGTCTTGTTGACAATGACGCCGTGTAGACAGGCAGATTATAAATTTGTCTACGTTTCGGAGATAATTCATTCCTCCAACTTCAAGGAATATATTAGTATATTTTTCCGAAATGTCGGTAACTGGATATTAGGATGCACGATGTGACATTCTCTCAAATCGTATACTTAATTGTGAAGTGAGAAACCAACCACATCCAGCAGAACCAGCGCAGCACACCACGTGCAGTAACACACGTCTTGTTCTCCTGAAGATGGGCATAATGATGTCCGAAACATGTTGAGAAATTAATGATAATAAACATCTAACTGTTGCATCTTGTTGGTTTGCTCTCTCACTTCACAATTTTATCACGATGCACGGTCACAGAAACCTAAAGCTCATACACTTAATGTTTTTCCAACTACCTGAAGTCTCTCGCGCATAACCGCAAACCTTTACATTTCAGTTGCGTGCAGCAACTGTACACGAAAAACTGATATTTCCTACAATATTTTCAGGCTCGCAGCAATACTGATATCACAGTTTACCCGTTACCGCTACAACAACACACGTACACTCATGATATCACAATATCTTACTATAATTATTGTTTGCAGAGACGGATTACTTCTAACGCATAGGATAATACAAAGTCTCTATCAAATTGAAGATTAGCGTCTTCCTGTATATGGCGCCGCCTTATTTGGTAAATAAATAGCCACGCTTCGGACAATTTTCCCGCCTTTCTCTTCAGGGTAGTGTTTCCGTTTTACTTGACAATGGGGGCATAATATCTTGACACATTAGTACCCACCTACCCATCTGCACCATGTCACATTTCCGTAGACAGTAATCTTTATCATCGCTGCAATCAGCCCAAACCTCATATTTGTAGGCTTATTAATTAATATCAAATAACATAATACTTCATACTTATAGGCCTATTAATTATGTCAAATAACCTCAAAATTCTTCCGGTCGACGGCATCGATCGTAAGAACTTAACATCTGTGGTGGTGAGCTTTTAAAAGCCGAAGTTCATAAGTAAAGTTTACCGGAAAGCTGTAATTGGTTCAGACGGTATTGGGGAAGCGAAGCGTAGGGGAACGGCATGCAGAGGCGCATGTTAGTATCAAAATATCGCACGTTTACACTGCCTTAGGAAGGTACATAGGAAAGAACAATTCTATACACTCACTGTATGAGAAAGAACTGTTTCGTAGGTTCTAGTTCTAAGACCCTGAAGCACGAATATCATGAAAACTTAATTTCGTACCTCAAAGGCGGCACATTCCCTTTTGTGAAGATCAATCGCTGTTCATTTCGAGAACCTTATGGGGGAAAAAAAATTTAAACAAATTTGTAGCCAAAATGTAGTTTTTAATATTTTAAATGTATGTAGCAGACCAACATATGCACACCGGTAAAATGCACTTGTCATATATTATTGATTACCTACATGTTTCAGTTGCTATTGCTACCTCCATCAGGGTACCTTCACAAGAATACTGATAAAACACAACAAACTGCCAATTTCACAAGTAAAACCACGTAATGTTATAAGGAATGTCTCAGGTTCTTCCAATGGCCATAAAAATATCGGATTTTGTATTGTTAAAAACAGATAAAATCTGGGTTGTTTAAAATAAACTGGGTGTGTTTATATGTCGTTGTGTGTAGTTGTTACATGGGTCATGTAATGGAGTGAAATGAAAACACCTTGTTCAATTTCTGGCAGTCTTACCAACCTACCACAGGTCTACCAACCGGTGTTTATTCAAGGATTCTAAACTACAGAGATGATATACATCTACCTTTAATATCGATACCAATGGCTACATAAGTAGAGCTGTCTCGGGCACCACAGTTAATATAGCGGACATGGTTAATTATGAGTTCCCAACAACATATGCTGTTAAAAGTATAGATATGCATCTCTATCGTGTAAGCACAATAATGACGAGAAGCAACAATGATGGCCTAGGTTCCGCGCAGTACATCCGAGAAAACAAGGCAGCGGTAAGAGTTTAACGCTCTCCCAAAGCGCTCTGACTATATCTGAGGCCCACCCATCGGTTTACTTAATGGAAACCGCGGAATATTGCCTTGGGGATAAAGCGGCCGAAACCTAAAAATGACTACTCAATCAAGTCAAGAGCCTAAGAATGTGCTGAGCTATACCTCCACTCCCGCTATGCCTGCATGTCGTGCACAGGAAGTTCGTCATTGTCTTATCACTGATGAAGAATTCAGTGCCTTCAAAATATTTCTGATCTCACATGAAGGAAATACTAACAAAAAGCATTTTGCCAGTTTACAGCCGACACTGACTTCCGTTGAATGGCAGTGGGTAACAATTACAATACATGCTGACCGCCTGGCAAGACCTTAGGCCACAAGGATGCAACTCGATATTGCCAGAAGATCCACAAATTTCACGAAGGCCACAAATTCACGTGATGAAATCCGGGTCAAAAGGGAGGGTGAGATTGATTAATGACCCTCCAACGCGGAGAAGCAAAAGTTTTCGTTGCCACTGCAGCAAACTCTTTGAAAGGAGAGGGGGCAACATTTTCATTTAATTCACAGCCCCATCGGTTAGGGCCCCAGAACATGTATTGATTTGTGGTGTAGGAGATAAAAAGCAAAACTCTGTTGAAGTTTCTCCGCTTCTATTCCGTACGCACACATGCGCGCGCGCACGCACACACGCACACACAAAACAGACCACGCACTTTAATATCTTCTTCTTTACGTAATCAAAACATAATTTCAGAAACAAATCAAACAGTGGAAGAAGTCTCACAAAAAAATCTGAGCTTTGGAATAACTAGCTTCAAGCTACTGAAATACTGTGGTGTATCATTTATATTCACAGAACCTTGATAAACATGATCTATTTTACCCTAAACACGGAAGCAGCAGATTACCCCTAAAACACCAATATCTAACTTAACATCTACACGTCACACTTAACAAGGCCAGAATAAAGTTTTCTGTGTCCGAGTGTTTTTTGCCTTACATTTTTAAAAAATTCGTCTTACGTTGACAAAAGGACGCGCTCCAAAGTACCTTCTTATTGAGTATGGTTTAGCATTTAGACATGTGAATTTTATCTGCAAACAAAACCTAGCGACTTTATCTCCTATTAGGAGTAAAACTGGAAAACTTTCAAGCATAACATTATCACTTTTAAACGAGCTAAATCTATGGGTATTTTTTGTCACACAAGACGCACTGTGTAAAATTAGTTGCTGTGGCAACGCAAACACAATCTGATTCACTGAATTACTGTTACCAGTTCTTGGATTGCGATATTCTGATCTTGTTTTGTTCGACAGTGGAATGACAAACGTATCTGCTCTCCTTACCCATAGGGTCCCCTAAAGTAAATAATGTTGGCTACTGCAATATTTGGTGCGACACAAAAACGACGACTAAACATCTGATCGTATCCACCTAACAGACCTTCTCCCTTTAACTACCATTTACAATAGGCCGTCTAATTTACGTCACGACCTATCTCCCTCCAACTCGTATTCACTACAGACTATCTTACCCACTTAACAGAATCCCTTTTCAACTACTATTTACAATAGGCTATTCTATTTACTTCAAGGGCTAGCTCCCTCCAGCTCGTATTCACTACAGACTATCTTACCCACTTAACAGATTCCCTCCTTTAATTTTTATTTTTTTAAACAGATATATTGCTCAGAGAGTATAAACAGTGTGTACAGGGATAAATTACGAAATTGTTCCTGTAACCAGTTTGAATAAATATTTACACTATGGTACAAGTGGAACTGAATTATATATATAGGTGCAAATAACGGCCAAAAAAACACTGCGACTACAGACTCCCTCTTTAAGTATTATTTACAAGATCATATATTATTTACGTCACTGGCTAGCTTCCTTCAATTCGTATCTTACCCACTTAACATACTTCCTTTTTAACTACTATACAATAGGCTCTTCTATTTACTTGACATCCTAGCTTTCTCCAACTCTCATTCACCACAGGTCAATTTCCTCAATTAATAGACTCTCTTTGAACTCTTTCTTCTGAGTGGTGTATCGGCCAAAAAACAGACGATTCGATGTTCAATTCCCGGCAAAGAAAAGACAGTTTGCTCTTCGCCATTGCGTCTAGGAGAAGCTGTGGAACCCACCCAGCCACATAACCAGTAAGTACCGGAGTCTCTTTACCCGGAACGTGATAATGACCATATACCTACATCTGGTATCGAGATTAAAAATGCGAGCAGTCGTGCTTCCCCCCCCAGTCATATACCCTTCCCCTCCAAGTGGCCTTTAAAGAAGCACACAGAAAACTAATTTTATTTTTCGCTTTCTCTGTCATTTCTCGCCTTCGTAATCTCTTTCATGCTGATCTCTATTTCCTTCCCTTGTCTTCTCCTACTGCCCGCATTCATTTACTTCTGTGTCCCTCTCTTTTTTAATCTTTATATTTACCCTATTTTCTCGCTATCTTCTATTCTTTTATATTTCTTTCACTCATCCTCTCTTTATTTCCGCTATTTCCTTTTGTCATTTTTTTCCACGTTCACCTTTAACTGCTATTAACTTCATTAGACTCTCCCTGGCCGGCACTCGAACCAAGTACATTCCGAATGCGAATCAGGTGTGTTACCACTGTTTGTGTACCAAATATGAGAAGCAATAATAATAATAATAATAATAATAACAACAGAATGGGTACCACCCGTGTTTCACAATCACAATTTTCCGGACTCGAAACTTGACAATTTATCCATACTGTGGCTATGTTTATTCCCCCAGTTCAAAGATCATTAGAATGTCTTAAATTAACCCACGACCTCTTCCTTAAGTGAACAATATTTCCAACAGATTACTCAATCATCATCCAATTATTCGAAGCTCTTCTAACCAACCGCCTCACAGAAAATGTAGCATACTCATCCCACAGAAAAGCCAAAGCTGAACACATATCGATTCTCGAAACCAGTGTCGTCCGTGACATAAGATTATCTTCTGGTGTCTAACGAGCTACCTTTAGATACGTTGCATATCTATCCCATTCTAGAACCAAAGCTGACACATATCGATTCTCGAAACCGTTTCATACGTGACAGATGGCCATCTTCTGGACTAAAGCCAAGCGAAAAACATTCCACGACGTGTCTTCCGCGTCCCATTCCCGTGTACGTCTTCGCTCTATTTCCAAGACGCTTCCTATCTCTCATTATCACCTTCCTCATTTACTCGTTTACTAGCTGCTCTCTTTGCAGCAATAAGGCGACACGGCTTGATCTTGTTTGTTTCATTCAGTCTCTCTTCACTCACTAGATGTCTCTGCAGTTGTTCCGCTACTTCTAAACAAACAATATGGTGCCCAGTATCACGCCTAATGTCACCAAGAAGAGATCCCCTTCTCAACCTCTTTTGCTATGAACCAAAGCCGTGAACTGTACTTTTTAATTTGAATTTTACGCTTGAATAGTTTATGACACGCGTCAGTGCACTGGGCGCCATGTGCGTAGGCCGAAACATGCGGCATCAAATCTCATAACCGCGCCCGCATCATCAATCAACTATCCCAATAAAACGAAGTGGGAGAGAAGTTTGCTTCGATGTCACAAGAAGACGCCGGGTATTAATCTAGAAAATCTGAATAAATAACGCTACAGCTTCTGAGCTAAGGATGACCTCATTTACAAAAAAAAAAAAGTCAGGAACACAAGCGTAATTTTGTAGCATTCAAGGCATAGCGCCCCAAATCACACCCACACCCTTTTACCTTACGGCGTTCAACATTGCCACCTAATGTTTAATGGCCCAGAATGGGTCCCAGACATATAGGAGGTAATTTTTAAGTTATAGCTAATGTAGGAGGTAATTGTAGACAGGTGTTACCCCCAGTAAAGTTCACTTGTTGGTTTAAATGCTAGGACAATTATTGCCCTTGTTTAAGTGAGAATATTTTTGTCGTTCAAATGTCATGTTGTATATTACCCTCGTAGTATACTGAAGCAAAAACCGAACATGGAACTGGCGTATACAGGTATGGGCAGCATAACGACGTCTCGGTCAACGACGCACTGTATATACGACAGTGGTCTCATAAGATTATAATATTATATTATAATACCATTGTATTACAATCGCCTACAGTATTCTGTACAGTAACATGCTGTACAGGTTTGTACCCTGGGACCAATAGGCTATACCATATAGCCCAGGTCTGTAGTAGGCTATACTGTACTATCTAGGTTTGTGTAAGTAAACTTTTTGACTTTCGCACAACGACGAAATCGCCTAACGACGCATTTCTCAGAACGTATCCCCGTCGTTTTGTGATGCATATCTGTACGTATGTATAAAATCAGTTGATGTGGAGAACTAATCGTTAGTAGAGCCAGTGCCAACCGATCCGACTAAACTGGTATTTAAAGAAACACACGAAACCTCACGAAATGCAGTTACGTATGTATTCCAAATACGTGGATACACAAACGTGTTGCTGGTGTGGTGTTCGAATTATGCTGATACAAACCAAACTGATACAAAGTCAACACTGCATTCCCCTACTCAATTATGTGCCTTGCAGTGTTTTGTTGTCAGTGTGGAGGCCGCAGCTCTGACATCGACGATCTCCATTTATCAGCATAGAACATTTCTAATTATTCGTTCCCTTAAATAACCAGGTGAGGCAGATTCCTTCGTGAGAAGCTAACAGTGCCTGAGCTGGTTAAGAAAATTTCATTTTATGAAACCCCATGATCCATCAGCGTGTCCACATCTCTGCTGTATTGGTCCCTGTTCTGAGTCAGACAAATCCCAGCCCAAAAATTCAGCAGCATCCATCTACCTAACCAATCAAATAACTAAATTCATGTAGCAAAGTTCTTCTTAAACACTTAACTGTTCCTCTCCTAGTCAAAAGTTTGGGAACTTTAAGGAACCAGAAATTTCAATAAGGTTTTCAAAAGATTTTGCCACTTGTCCATATCTTGAGCCAGATCAATTCACTCAACGGCCCCATTTTATTTCTTTAAATCAATTATAATATTGTCTTTTCATCTACGCCTTGTTCTTCCAAGTAGCCTCATTCCCTCAGGTTTCCCCACCAAAACCCTGTGCGCAACTCTTCGCTCCCCGTTAAGTGACACACGCCCCACCCATCTCGTCTGTCCCGCAGCAATCCCCTTTTAATATTCATATTAATAATACAAACCCAGTTTATCCACATTTTGCAAGCTGCTTCTTCTATTCAGGTCTTCCGGCCAAATTTTCTATGCACTTCTGTCCTATCTCATTCGCGCAAAAGCCAAGCTCATACCATCCACTTCTATTCGATGATGAAAACAAACTATGCATGCCTTTATTATGCCAATTTCAAAATGATATTTTTCCAATCAGGTCTGTATTTATCGAACTGTACGCGGAGTTCGTGTCACACGTCTATTACCCTAGAGCTATCAACAAAACTTTCAATATCTATTATAACAACTATGAAAATCATAAACAAACGTAAAACTTTGTTCCGCTGTATTGAAAACACCCTGTATCACTACACGTAAAGATTTTGTGACCGGTATATAGACCCTACATATGGATGGGGAAGAGCGCAACTAGCCGGTATTAAGAAGTTCTATCGCTGAATTTTTGTGATTAAGAAAACGTAAGAAAAGTTTTTCGCTGAGAAGTGTGCGATGAAGCACACTGCAATATTTTATACCTTCAGATAGATTTTTTTTTACTAAGAGTCTTCCGAAAGGTGTACCTGTATAGATAAATCCTTATCTATCGAATTACACGGCGTCACATCACAGAACACTGACTGCTGTTAGAAACTCAAAACTCATTTCAATTTATTTCCCACCTTCTTTCTCCACCAAACCTCAACAGCCTCTCTGTGTCCGCATCTCAAGTACCTTACGCTACGGCTCTTAGGTTAGCTTACTTCTGTAAATACATTTCCCAACCGAATTACAACCAAAAAACGGAGACTTTAATTTAGACGTATTTTTCTACCGAAGCATTCGTCTCACTAAAAAAAAAACCTCATTCCGTGTGGTAGAGTCGTGTTTCAAGATCTAGTAGTTTCGCAGCTAGTCAGGGAATACCACGCATTTTATAGAACTCAATATCTGGTCACTAGACGCCATCGTCAACCAGTTAAGTACCTTGCATAAGCTCCCTGTCAAACTGTCAATGCCCGTTATTATACAGGATGTTACTGATTACGGCAGCTGTCATGTGATGTCACAGAAGATGCTGGCTTTTTTTCTGCGCTACAGCTTCGGTGCTCAGGAATGCAATAAAATTAATATCCTATAGAATCAGGTCTCACACATTTCGAATATCCAAGACATTTGAACGACCAACAAAATAAAGTAATCGTGTAAAGAAAGACCAACTTGATGCACAAATTATTCTTAGTATATTTCGTCAACCTCTACATGTTTCGAGCGTATCTATGCCCATCATCAGGAGGTACAACCGTATGTATACAACATTTGGTACTTATTATTCCGAAAAGAGGATAGTTTAAACTTACTTGAGCGTATATACATATCATAAAATGTGTAAAATACAGCATAATACTGTTGTTTACAGACTTTTGCTGTGGATCCCAATAATTTGTTCCGCAATTAATTTATAAAATAACAGGTGGTACTTCTAAAAAGACAATTGTTTTAAATTACTTGAGTGTGTCCACATATCATAATAATGTGAAAAGCCTAATGGTGTTGTTTACAAATTTGTTACTCGTAAAATCTTACGTACGTAAGAACTTACTGAGACCCTCAACACCAGTCTGTAAGCAACATCATTATGCTGTATTTTACACGTTTTATGATATGTATATACGCTCAAGTAAGTTTAAACTATCCTCTTTTCAGAATAATAAGTACCAAATGTTGTATACATACGGTTGTACCTCCTGATGATGGGCCTAGATACGCCTGAAACATGTAGACGTTGACGAACTATACTAAGAATAAATTGTGCATCACGATTGTCTTTCTTTTCACGATTATATCGAGATACACGGTCAACAAAACTTAAAACAAAATGTAATAACTTTAGGACCACGGATAGCGGTATCAAAAGCTTAGTGGATCAAATAATTTCAGTGGAATTAAGGGCTAATTCTTTAGCGACGCTTTAATGCGGCCTATTGTTTAGACGTCTCGGTGCGATCCAGTAGCCTTCGCTGCATCAGCTTGCATATTACATTCTGCAGCTTTGCAGAATAAATACTATGGCGACAGCACAGCCAAGAATTTAATTATTTGGTGACATCCAGCAGCCAAATCCCTCCCCCACTACCATTACAGGCGGCTTCAGAATCGACGTGAACAAAATCGCGTGTTACCGTCTTCTGGGACATGACGCCGTGAAATCTGGTTGATGTTTACCTACGTTTCGGAGGAAAGTGCAGTCACCTTCACCAGTAAGTCATTTTGAAAGTTCATTGCATTTCTACCAGACCACACAGATCACATCTCGTAAGACAGTAATATTCATAAACAATGCCACGAGAACCTCACGTCGCAAAGATAAAATTATCCCTGTCTACGTCATGAATGATTATGGGGACGAGTAGAGATACAACTCCATTCGTTCTCAACTAGATGGCGATGAATAATAAACTTTACGAAATGGCTACCTCGGTACCAATTGAACAAGAGGCTAGGCAGACCCTAGAGCCGGTCTGAATATCTAAAACAGAAAAATCTCTTGTTCCTACCGAGATTCGAACCCTGGCTCGTCCAGGCCGTAGCCTAGTCGCTGTACCGACTGAGCTCTCCCAGCTCCATCACAAATCTCACAAAACAATAAGTATTCTATTTCACCTGCGTTTACAAGTGTGTACACAAGAGACATTTTTAAGTTCCCGAAAAACTGTCGCGATACTTGAGCGATAGAATTAATGTTTTATAAAATAAAGTGTAGCTTTTCCGACTTCAGTCTGTGGGCACAAGAGGCTTCCTGTGAATTCTAGGCAAGACATATTGGTCCAATACCAACAGCACCATACAGAGTGTGTGGCTATATTCACAATGTACTACACCATCAGCTAACAGAAACTTAGTCCATATATCGTGCAATTTCGTGTGTACAGAACGTACTGATAATTATCATACAGAATAAAAGTAAACTAATATTATTTTATTTTTTTTATTTTAGTACCTGTACCGTGCATCTTTCATTATTTCGTACTATGACCAACAAATACACAATTATTTCACAAATTATCACACTCCTACATATTTCGACTCTATCGTGTCATCCTCAGGGAGCTTGAAATCAATACCTTGCCAAGTTACACAAGTACTGTATTTCAAATGCAGCTGTTGGTAATAAATATACAATTAAGATGCTTCACATAGGTTTTATGCAAGTTCTCACGATAGTTGTTGAAGTCTCAGTGTTTAAAGTCTTTAAAATATTAAAATTTTCGTACTGTCGTCCTGGCCTGGCACACACACACACACACACACACACCAGACACCACACACACACACACCACACACCACACACACACGCACACCACACACCACACACACACAACACACACACACACACAACACACCACACACACCCCACACACACACACACACCACA
>Ga0123354_10004198_pt1 | contig 20323 bp, 10 predicted proteins | sample TergutLab28metaG_2_FD_97872 | JGI IMG/M metagenome (GOLD analysis project Ga0123354, IMG submission 97872) | Labiotermes labralis P4 segment gut microbial communities from Petit-Saut dam, French Guiana - Lab288 P4 | ecosystem: Host-associated > Arthropoda: Insects > Digestive system > Gut ...
AGGCTGAGTGGACCCCGTTCCAGACCCACTACTACTCAGAAAATCTGGTAGCGCCGGGGATCGAACCCGGGACCTCTGTATCTCTAGCCAGAAACTCTGACCACTAGACCACAGAGGCGGTCTGATGTACACCTACATACCATAATTTTATCAACAGTAATTTACATACAATATCACAGCAGATAATGATCACAACAGTCTTCTGAGTTAACAACATGTAAGACACCAATATTTCATAAGAACCTACTGCATAATGCTGATATAAGTGGACTGTATTTAGTTCAATCTCTGAACTGTGTTCACCATCACTACGAAACAACTACTGCTGTACCAGACACACACAGTGCTGCAGACTGTTGCACACAACAACACACAGTTACAAACAGCTACATACACTTGCACACTGCAAGTTAAGAAGAACAGGCAGCAACAAGCACTGCACGATAAAAGAGAAAGAATGTGCCTCCTTCTATATTAATAATTATCCAACGAGATGCAACACAAAGCAGTCTTTTTATTATTCTGCAAGTTTACTCTACATGTTTCAGGTGTCAACCACACCCATCATCAGGAGTACACAAAACTGTAACTACAGCCTCCAGTACTGTTCATATTTTTTGTGCAGCTACCTCCCTCCAACGTGGCCAAGCTAGCTTGGCCACATTGGAGGGAGGCTGACACCCAAAACATGTAGAGTGAACTTGCAGAATAATAAATAGACTGCTTTGTGTTGCATCTCATTGGACAATTATTAACACAGATCAGCGATGCACAGAACCATAAACATAAAAGTGCCTCCTTCCTTTGCAGGTGTCACTTCTATCAATGTACACAGTCTTGCCAACAAGGAAATGCAAGCTTAAACACCTACCACCTCCATCTTCAGGGTGACACAATTACATCGAGGTACACAAAGAAGAACCCTTCATATTGAGGCAGCATGTATGTTCCTCTGAAATGTTAGTGTCAACTTATGATCCTACATGATGTCAAAGACCTGTATCAATAATCTGACGCAAATTAAAAACAAATATATATATATATATATATATATATATACGCACAGGTCATCCACATTACTTCCTCATTAACTCTTCTTACATCACAGACCAAAACTGGCATTCTTAGTTATTGCTTCAATATGGAATTCATAACAAATTTTAGGGTATAATACTAGAACAGTAAGTTACTGTATTACATAAGCAAATAAGCCCCTCAGACGAATATGCTGATGAAACAGTTATACACTTTTACTATAAGGATTTGAATGCTTAAGCGAAAATATTTCTCAACTAGATAGGAAATATATATATATATATACACACACATATCAAAAAGGTAAATCAGTCCCGTTACAGGCCTGGAGTGGCCCAGAGGGTTCCAGAAAGTTAAGGTTCCCAGATTTCATGACAACGGCACAGGATGGTGGTAAGGTCGTCAGCCTTATGCACCGGCCGCCTTTACCCCCAGGAAATACTCCTGGTACTCATTTCTGTTAGAGGCTGAGTCGACCCCAGGGTCATAGTGCGATCGGAAGGATTTTATGTCAATGAAAAATCCACTGACACCAGCTGGGATCGAACCAGAGACATTCCGATTTGTAGCACAGCACCTTAACCACTGTGCTACCATATATATATATATATATATATATAATGTAAGTGCATTCAGAGATCAAAGCATCCTGGAATATTCTCAGATGTTCACATAATTTAATCCAATGGGGTCACACTTTCTGTTACTGTTCACATCTGTACATATATTGTAGAATTTTATTATTATTATTAGGGTCTTATTATATTTCTCTATCAAACTTATTATTTACATGTCTACAGTGATTTTGTGTATGTGACATTTAAGACTCATACATAACTTCAAATCTTTAACCCCATGAGAATAAATGTAACTGTTTACCTACTAATAATACTGTGTACACAATGTGTACATACATTCACAAATCACCTACATATAAAATTTCATATTCCCAGACACAAACAATACATGTCAAATGTTTGTACTTTCCTTAATTCTGCAGCATGCAAACTGCTTTAAGAAAATGTATAACTGTATAGGAATTTAACGTAACATTACAGAGACTGCATTACCAAGTCACACCACACCAAACTGCATCTATGTGGAATCATGGTATGTAATTATAAACAAACAAAAATACGTATATATTAAGACTACAGTTTTTTTTTAATGTTTGGCATCCAAAAGTGTTTAACACATATATAAATATACAATGATGTATCAGTCAAACACAACAACATTTTTTATTATGTTTTTATTATTTAGGGCAAAATGTTTTGATTCTTATAGAATCATCTTCAGGCCTTTCAAGATGCAGATTGCTAAGTAAGGATCTGTATCTTAGAAGGGCCTGAAGATGATTCTATAAGAATCGAAACATGTTTCCCTAAATAATAAAAAACATAATTAAAAATTTTGTTCTGTTTGACTGATACATTATATATTCATATAAGACTACACCATTTTGCCCCAGTTACCCATCATGCATATCATATCTATGTGGCACCATACTTTGTTATGATGTCTACTGTTTTTTTGGTCTGTCTGGCCATGCCATGTTTCTTGAACTTACAAACAATAAGATGTTACCATTACCACACGTAAGTCTTCATGTAAAGTGTAATTTCTGTCCAATTTTAACCAAACTTTAATTTGTTCAACAGTTTTAGTAAAAATCCCAAACACAAAATTTCACAACCATTTGGCCAGTGGGAGCTAAGTCTTCAAGACAGACAGACAGATAGAACAATAATAACATTTGCCCTTTGCGGTTGTTTTTCAAAAGCAACTGCAAAACTAAAATGAGCCATGGACTAGAAAATGTCAGTAAATGAAAAGTAAAGCAATTAAAATGAGAAAGGGTGTACCATTTTAAATGCTAAAACTATGACATGTTAAATGGTATATTTACTTTCCCGCAGCCCCAGCCATCTCTTCCATGGACAGTGAAACACATATGCATAAAAAGTTTATCTTGGGAGCAGCCAATCAGAACCACGAACTGAGGGAAATCTTACATGAAGGTAATTTTAACTCAAATTATTGACTTGACAGCAAGCAATATTAACTTCTAAAGGGAGAAACCTTATAAGCAGGAACCTTAAAATACGACATGTTAAAAAGAGTACCTAAATTTATCGCTAGATTTCACCAGCAGCTTCTACAATTTCCCAATCTATATAGCAACACAATGTCATTAAAAGATGGCTAGCAATGCCACTTCAAGTGTCCTTCATAAGCATTCATAATATGGTCCACAACCATAGCCTGTAACATGAAACTGTATGGCATGCTTGTGGATGTAAATGGATCAATGATTCAATTCATCCTATTATTTTTTAAGCAAGTTAAAGCTGTGAGGTTACTTACCTTGAGGAACATGAATCGCTCTCTATTCCGTTCAAATTCCATATCTTGATTCTTCTGCAAAGCATCTGGCCTATGAGCATAAGTAATAAAAATATGTATGTTATGGGCATATCCTGAATTGCAAGCAAATCTTGATGTGCCTGGGAAGATCTAGTTTAGCTCCCCTGTTATGAGGAAATTACTAGAGCCAAAGAATGTAAATAAATATATCTGTGCTCTTTCAACTAACATTTGCCTTCTGTTACTACTTAACACTGCAATGGACAAAATAATGAGGACAGTAATGAAAAGTAGAGACACAATTCTAGGAACCTAAACATAGGCAAATGATGTCCTGCTATGGAAAGATAAACAAAAATTCTGGAAATCACAGTCATGTCACAAAAGCCTAAGAAGTAAAATTTACAAATCACCTGGTATAAGTATTCTCATCTGAATTAGGTGACCAAGTACAGCCAGGTATGTTCTTGAATTCCGCTCTATCTACAAGCATGTAACCTTATATCTGCAAAGTTTTAGGACAACATCCTGTGCTGCTATCTATGGTTAATAAGTCTCTCTAACATTAGATGACATACACCTTGGAACTGCAATTTATGAAACAAGTAATACGGCAATGGTCACCAGTATCTGCTATTGAACTGAAATTAACTAAATTGCATTCTACGAATCCAAAACGGGTTAATACCCTGGATACTGAACTAATCAGGAAACTACTACATACATCCAGTAGGAGCTGGCACAAAACAACTAACTAAGCTTAGTTTATCATTCCCTATTTACATTACGTATTCTTCTACAGAGTAGAAATATAAATAATTCTTCAGGGTAGATTTAAATTGTTTAGGGTTATCACTTAAATTTTTTATACTTTGTGGGAGACTCTTAAATACTTTTATGCCAACTGAAAAGGCTCCTTTCTTGATAAAGTGATAAATTTGTTGAAGTTTGGCGAAAGTTACATTTTAGTCTACTATTTCATAGACCTCAGAATTTAATTTGAATTTATTTTTATCGTTAACCACAAACAAGAGAAGTGGTAGCACATACTGTGACTGAAGAGGTAGAATTTTTAGATTCTTCAATAAATCTGTACCCGAGTCTCTACTTCTGCAACCTTAATAATTCTAATTATATTCTACTGCATTTTAAACATTTTTGCTATAATCATGGCATTATGAAAAAATGTAAAAATATCAGGAATGAAGTGGTCTTGAATTCCTCACTATCATTTGATAAAACAAGTGACTGAGATGAACCAGACTATGAATCAAATTTCAAGTTTACTTAGCCTATTAATGTGAAAAGAATTCCAAGTGTCAGATGAGAAGAAAACTTAAAATTCAAACTCTGGTACTGATGGATTGCTTAGGGAAAACATGGTAGCCACATTACCAGCAGGCCACAAGAAACATTTTATTTCATTATGCTGTGTTTGTACCAAATCAACAAAATACTGCTTTTATGAAAGATTAATAAGAAGCCCTTGGTCATAAATAATTTTTATGTTCAATTAAGTTTTACTACGAAAGATAATCAAATTTCAATGTACAGTTACATGCACCTTTTCACTCTTGTAAGATTGGTAAGGTTTCGCATATTGCGACAGAACTTTAAGCATTACAAATCCATACTGACACACAAAGCTGTTTGTTCACTCCTCCATATTCTGCATATCTGTTCAACAAATAACATGACACTTTCCTCCTCAGCTTCACTAGTATTACGAGGTCTGTCTGTAAAGATTCTGAACAATTTAAACAAATCATTTTTTCACATACTTTGGTGCTACTGGACATCATCCCCTTCAAAGTACTCTCCTCCACTCTTTATACATCACTCCTAGCATTTCTTCCAGTTTTGGAAGCATTTCTGGAATGCCTCTTTTGGAATAATGCGTAGCTCTGCCAGAAAATTTTCTTAATTTCCTTGATGGACTCAAATCGTCATCCTTTCAGTACAGATTTCAGCTTGGTGAAGAGAAAGAAGTCCAATGGTGCAAGGTCTGGTGAGTATGGAGGCTAAGGGATGAGGGATGTGCAATGTTTTGTGAGAAAATCACAAATCAGAAGGGGGAATGTGTCAGAGCATTGTCATGATGAAGCCACCATTTTTTCTCAACCTCAAATCAGGCCTTTTTCTCCTCACTGACTCTCCTCAGTCTTTTCATCACCTTCAGATAATATTCCTTGTTCTCCGTCCAGCCATGAAGGGAAATTCATAATGAATTACATCCTCACAATAAAAAAACACAGTCAGCATCACTTCCACACTGCACCGAACTTACCATGCTTTTTCAGGTCTGGGTGATGTTTGTGAGACCCACTGTGAAGACTGGGCTTTTGTTTTGACATTACAGCCATGATCCCAAGGTTCATCACCTGTTATGATGCCCTTTAAAAAGTTTTCATCAACATTTAAACGGTCAACAAGCTCTTTACTGACATCAACACGATTATGTTTCTAATCTTCACTCACCAGGCGTGGCACAAATTTGGTTGTAACACAATGCATGCCAAAATTTTCAGTGAGAATCTCATGACACGTAGATTTTGAAATTCCAACTTCCTCTGTTACTTCATGGACCGTCAAATGACAATGGAACAAATCATATGCTGAACATTTTGGATGTTTCCTACATTTTATGATGTTGAAGGTCGTCTTGAATGTTCATTGTCCTAAACTAATTCAGCCCTCTTTCAAATATTTGTACCACTCATGAGTTTGTGTTCTACTCATGGCTTTGTCTGCAAATGCCCATTTTAACATTCTGAAAGTCTCTGAAAATGTTTTCCCTAATTAGAAACAAAATTTCACACAAACACACTACTAATCAAAATCACCCATTCTTAATTACTGAAAAATTCACCAAGCAAGCAAGACAAGTGTTCACTCTAAAAGAAACAATACAATAACTAAACAAACAGAACAATCCAGTTTGTGGCATTCACCTGAAGAAACTCACTGCTAAACAACACAACCAGCCGGACCTTGTTCCACCTTCACGTTGGTGCGCCAATTCAAAAGTTCAGAAAATTTACAGACCCACTTCGTATGTTCCGTTCATAAAATTTCAGTTTCTAAATGGCCTTAAAGAAACCCAACCTTTACATTCACGCAAAATAATGTGAGCTATCATAACACACATCACAATGTGCCAAAATTTCAGTCTAACATTAACATCACCAGATCAAGTGCAGGATAATCGGAGCTTTTACAACCACTGTGTCAACTGATGATGATTATTCTAACAGAAATCTAAAACATCACACACTCATATCAACACTGCTGTCAAGTGACAAGCAATCGTGCTTCAATGTTTGAAGGTCCTCACTTTAAACCAGGACACCAGCTACAATGACAAGAAGTTTTTTTCCTCAGTGCCTCTAAGAAAATGCTGGGACAGTACCTCAGACTGTGTCCTTCCACACACTTTCCAATATATTATTCCCTATCATCCTACTATTGAATGCTACAGAGTCTGAAATATGGCAGTTGATGTCAAATGAACCAAAACTGAACAGACTCACACACTACATAATGCTGAAGTATAATTGAATAAAGAGAGACCAACTTGATGTCACTTGCTTTTTTATTTCATTATTTAGTGCTCAACATGTTTCGGATGTTAATACATCCATCCTCGGCAGCTTGCGACTTGTTTGTTGAGTTATTTTATGGGTTGTATTGCTCTGGTTCGATGCGTGTTGGTGTTACGTTGTGGTTTGGTTGGGGTGGTGTGGTATCCGTACGCAGGCTGAAGTTGTGCTTCAGCCAAACCACAATGTAACACCAACACGCATCAAACCAGAGCAATACAACCCATTAAATAACTCAACAAACAAGTCGCAAGCTCCTGAGGATGGATGCTTCAGCCTGCATACGGATACCACACCACCCCAGCCAGACCACAACATATCACCAACACACATCAAACCAGAGCAATACAATCCATAAAATAACTCAACAAACAAGTTGCAAGCTCCCGAGGATGGATGTATTAACATCTGAAACATGTTGAGCATTAAATAATGAAATAAAAATGCAAGTGACATCAAGTTGGTCTCTCTTTATTCAACTATCAAGATGATGCACGGTCCAATAAACATAAGATTCAATGCTGAAGTATGTTTACAACAAACAACATTAAGGTTAAACATAACATTTTGATTATATGGCTCCATGCATTAGGTGGATTAAATTTAAAATTACTAAGAGAAGGGTCAGCACTGATTTTAAAATACCTGAACTGAAGAAAAATAAATGAATATATATATATACACACACACACACATAAACAAACAAAGAAATAAATGCAAACTATGCACTACAGTTCATTCCTACTTTGAATATTGACATTCTGCAATCTGCCCATTCACGTCCAGATTTGGCCGATGTCTGGAATTGCCCGTAACATACATATGGGTACATAGTTTGCTAAATAACGTCAAACATAAACAGAAACAAACATATTTACAGACCATAACCTCTTATAATCTCATCTCAGACACAACAATTTAATGCTCACTTCTTTCAGAATTCCTTCAAGAACTAATATCAATCCTACTGACAGTGAACTAGCTGTTATTATGTGGCATTCACTAATGCTACAATGTCATGGATTCTATTAGGCAGAAAATAACAATCTTTCTAATAAATGACATTCACTTCACATCAACTATTAACTTCTGAACTGCCAGCTATCAATACTTCACAGAACTTTGTGGGAAGCCATATCCATTCCAATAAATTATATATAGATGCACGTAATTAATTATCACTTTGGTTACAAAGAAGACAACTTGCAATCTGTGTGACTAAACTTCAAAAAATTTGGCACAATTTACAATAAGCCACTGTATAAAGGCCTGATTAAAAGCTTAAATATACATATACATCTTGTCACAGGAAACACATAATTCCTGCTCCTGAGTGTAACAGACCTAGACATATATCTCTTCTTCATTTTCATATTCATGTTCGCCATTCAAGGCTTAGGCCATAGCCTGCTCCATCTTCTAAGGGAAACACCGTACTAATGTACTAAGATGCACGCCAAGTGTTTTTTTTTCTAGCAATCAAACAGGATACACTACACCCATTATTTACTATGAGAGACATCTGCATGTTCCATGCATTCAAAATTAAATTTGTATTAATATGGCTTTTAACACTTACGTCCGAACAAAGTCCACTTGAACCGAATGGTCAATAACAAGATCTGATGGACATACAGGATTGATACGGTCAGGATCACCACCCAGTTCCTTTATTGCATCACGCATGGCCGCGAAGTCCACTACAGCTGGTACACCTGTGAAGTCCTAAAAAATTACAGAATAAATTTATCAGTACACTGCAAGACAGTTTATCATAAGACATCAGCTAGGAATAATTACATGGAAGGAGAGTGAGATAAAATGAAAAGCAACTGAAACTGTCATCTAACATCATGTTAACCCCATCAACAGTGCAGAATATTCCCAATTTCACTTTTTGTAAAATCAAAATTCCAGGCAATAATCTAAAAATACTGCACAAGCCTTGGTCCAGTCTCTTTGCAAAACCTCGCCAAGTATCTATTTGTAAGTCTTCTACATATGTAGTACAAACAAATATTCCTGCCAGAGGTGCTTCTTATATTACCATGGACTTCAACAACTAATCAAATATGTGGTACAGGAACTGGGTTAGAGCACTCAGTATAGTGGCAAGGCAACAGGCTGGACAACTGAGAAATGGTGATTCAATTCCCAGTAGAGACAAGAAATGTTTCTTTCCTCCACAGCAAACACTCTGGCTCCTTGTTTTATTTTTATAATTGATAGGTTTTATTTAGTTTTGTGGATTTTATAGTGATTTTCAATTTGATTATGTTAAAATTTTACTTGTTCTTTTGTTTATTTGTTTGTAATTTAATTTGTTTATTGAAATGTTTTCTTTATCTTTGGTTTGTATAGTAATTACACTGGACAACAAATTTTTACTGACGTTATACTTCTGAGGTAATAGCAGCCATTTCCTATTAATTTTGAGGCGCTGAGCACGAATATGACAATGAAAACTCAAAATTCGCTACGGTTTATAAGAAATCAGCAAATGTTTATTATACATTTAAGAAATATGTACATCAGACATTTAACGATAAAAGTTCACTTCTACTTGCGACTTCGCTTTGCCTGTCGCTTGTGTCCATAGTGAAGTTTGCTTTAAGTAAATATATGTACTAAAAATGAAATATTTCAAAATATTGCGTCATATCACATCAACCCATCATGCACACCACACCCGTTTTACTCCTGCATCATGAATAATGCAAAGTGATCCCAGCAGTGTTAATCCAGCATTAGTGATGTGTCATAACTTTATTAATAGTGCAGATAACTTCAGTGAAGGGACTTTTGCAAGACAAAGAAAGGCCATCAACGCGATAGTGAAAAAGGCCTATCATTTTTATTTCGGATGCAAGATCGGCAACCAAGATAAAATCCTGGGCCCCGCAAATATGCTGCTGTAAATGTGCAACAAATCTTTCGCAGTGGCTGAATGACGAAAGACATGCGGTGCCATTTGCTGTTCCTACGGTTTGGAGGGAACCAAGTAATCACGCAACTTACTGCTATGTCTGTATGGTGCCACCTGTTTCTACAGGCATCACGAAGAAAAAGAAGTGGACAATAGTGTATCTGAATATACCATCTGCTCTCCGTCCAGTTCTGCACAGTGAAGGAATTTCCGTTCCCAAACCTCCAAAAGAATTTACCATTGATTCAGACGGAGGACGAAGATGAGTCGACCTCGGGTTCTCCTGAGCCGCCAGCATCTACTGAACCACGTGTCTCCCACAGTAGGTCTTCTGCGTCACAGCCACACATTCTCACACAAGACAAAATGAACAATCTTGTTCATGATCTGGTGCTGTTCAAGAGCAAGGCAGAGTTAATGGGATCAAGAATTAAACGATGGAATCTTCTGGAGAAAAATGTCCGAATTTCGTTTCACAGTCATCATCATCATCAGTTGGTGCCTTCTTCAGAAAGGAAGATGGCCTTGTGTTCTGCTATGATGTAGATGGCCTGATGGATGCCCTCAGAATCAAACATGACCCACGAGAATGGCGACTATAGACTCTTCGAATCTGTGTCTGAAGGTGGTGTTGCTGCATAATGGAAACCAACATCCATCCATTCCAGTCGGACACGCTGTCCACATGAAAGAAACCTACAAAAACCTAAAGGAGCTGCTGAATAAGCTTGAATACAGCAAGTATGGCTGGCATATTTGTAGTGACCTGAAGGTAGTGTCTCTGTTGATGGGTCTCCAACTGGGATATATGACGTATTGCTGTATTTTATGTGAATGGGACAGCCAAGCAAAGACTTGGTACTGACAGAATGGCTCAAAATCCTGCTACTGCCCCTACACATCAAACGCAGTCTGATGAAAAACTTCGTAAAAGCCATGGACCGGAATGACTCAGCGTTCAAGTATCTGGCTGAAAAATTCCCTCGACTCAGCGAAGCAAAAATTAAGAAGGGCGTCTTCAGATCCGCAAGCTCTTCAGAGATGATATGTTCAACAACCTACTTCAGGGTGATGAGAAAAAAGCTTGGGATGCATTTCGTCTGGTGTCAACTAACTTCCTCGGGAATATCAGAGCAGAAAACTACAAGGAACTGATTGAGGACATGTCATTGTATCACAAACTTTGTTGCAATATGTCGTTAAAAATACACGCTTCTTTCCCACTTGGATTTCTTCCCCGACAACTGCGGCATGGTTAGTGATGAGCACGGTGAAATTTTCATGAGGAAATTGCAATGATGGAGAAAAGATATCAGGAAAAGTGGTCCAATTCCGTGTTGGCCGACTACTGTTGGACGCTCGTCAGAAATGCTCCTCAGCAGCTACACAAGCGACAGGCAAAGCAAAGTCACAAATAGAAGCAGACTTTTATCGTTAAATGCCTGTGTACATATTTCTTAAATATATAATAAACGTTTGCGGATTTCTTAGAAACCGTAGCCAATTTTGAGTTTTCATTGTCATATTCATGCTCAGCACCTCAAATTTAGTAAGAAATGGCTACTATTATCTCAGAAGCATAACGTCAGTAAAAATTTGTTGTCCAGTGTTGTGTAATTAGTAAATTTTGTTTATTATGTTCTTTTGTATTTGGATGTTAATTTATTTTGAGGAATTAGGCAAAATTTCATGTCTGTCTGTTTAACAAAAACATCTTTTCTTGCTAGTTTTTGAAGTACTGACTGCCCACTGACTTTTATGGGTTGAAAGGCCACAGTATTTTGACAGTGCAAGGGTAGCATAATCATTAGTTCTTTAATTGTGATCTGATATGAATGGCTTGACAAGACATGAGCTGTCTTAAGGGTATTAGTTTGTTGAATTTGGTTTTTGAGTTAAAATTCTTAAATGTTTTTATGGGACAAGAAGACCCTATAGAGTTGCCAAGCCTCCTACTCAATCGGTACCAGAGGCTCTTTCCCTCAGTATAGACAGTTGGGGCATGAAACTGACCACTCACTTCCATCCAGAGCTGAGGATGAGTGCAACTACAATTCCACTCCACAGTATGCCCTCATGGTGTCTACAAACCCAAATGTACCTTTACAGTTATTACTGCACTATGATGTGTTGCGTTATTTCACTAAAATAATTTCAAGCCTTAAAACGTAAAACAGACATCAATGACATGTACGCATACACCACAATTTATTTTTTAACCTACTGTACCAACCACAAAATTAAACTACCACACATCACACATTATGAACAGGTAAGCAATAATACTATTATTTCTTCTTACATACCCATTTGGTCATCAACTTCTTGGTTCTCCACACTTAATCAACACACGTTCTTCAACATGCTATTCGTTGAAGTCAGTGATTCCCAAACCCAGAGTCATGAACCTAACTTGGGTCACAAGCCTTCTGATGGGTCATCCCCATTGTGTTATTAGATTAACTAAAATGGAGTGTATGTACTTGTCTAACATAACTTTGTTGGTAGAGGTATGTAAATAATATACTGCATAAGGTACAACTACATGTTTCGGCGCTTGACAATGGCCAACTTCAGGTTGTACATGAAACATTTAGTAAGCAGTTATACTAGATTTATCGTGCTGTTATGTAGTGGGGGTGGGAGGTGAGATGGGCACGAGATCTCATATGTGTCTGGAGGTTGGGAGGTGTGGGTACATGGGGATGCTGCTATTCTACTTTATGTCTATGTTAATATAGTTATCATATTACGTGTGTAACAATATATGTACATATATGCTTATTCAAATATATATACAGTGTGCAATATTATATAAGATGTGGTTTCTGTAGTATAGATAGTTCATTAATCTATTCAATTTTGTTATTATATTCACTGTTATATTAAATCAGGTCAAACCTTTACAATTAGTCTGTTCAGTACCACAAAGTAAAGCCAATGTGGGTCGGGACGAAAGCAAAGAGGGAATGAGAAGTAATGTAAGGAATAATAAAAGGGTAAATAAACAAGTGGAATAACTAACTAAAGTAGGGTGAACTAAATCGCTAGGCCTAATATTGCTATTCTGGTACTGCTGAGTTGTGTGTAACCGTTGAATGTTCTGAGTATAGGACTTCAGGTGGTTGTCCGTCTATGTGTGAATTAGTGCTGACCTTCAAGGAAGGCGGTAGGACCATCCTTAGATGCACAGCTATGTGTTTAGTTATTGTTAGCTGGTCATTCAACGCGTGTTAGTATGAGTCTTTCATAGTGTGGCAGTACAGTTTTGGGAGTCAAAGTGTTCGTTGTGTCATGTGGTGTGTGAAATAATGGCACTCGCAGGGTCATCTCCCCGGATTACCAAGAGCTGGGTGTGTAGATGCAGGCACAGGTGGTTACTATTAGCTCGGCTTGTAGCCTATCCTTTTAAATGATGTCACTTATTCCTCTTCTTGTATGAGCTTTGTATATGTGTAACAGAACTATCACTGAAGAGAGTCATGATATGTGAATGTCAGTGATTGTAAAACTAGTTTTACAATCACACACATACAAAGCTCATACAAGAAGAAGAATAAGTGACATCATTTAAACCTCCAAACACATATGAGATCTCGTGCCCACCTCACCTCCCACCACCACTACATACAGCACATAATAAATCTAGTATAACTGCTTACTAAGTATTTCATGTACAACCTGAAGATGGCCATTGTCAAGTGCCGAAACATGTATTTGTACCTTGTGTAGTATATCATTTACATACCTCTACCAACAAATAAAGTTGTGTTAGAAAAGTAAATACACTTCATTTTAGTCAGTCATATAAAAAGCATACACATTGCCCATATGAATTCAGGTCACAGAGCCTGAGAAAAAAATTATCTACAGTGTCTTTATTTTAATTCCTATGAAAGATCACAGACAGCAAGAGCAGCTGCTTTATTGTACTCAAATGATACGAGTTAAAAATTATTACAATATAAAATTCTAACTGAAATAAACAGGACTTCTAAATTTCACCAAGGTTTCCTTGTCGCACACAAAATGTTACAGGTACTATTTTACTTGCAATATACACTGTAATGACCCCACTGAACCAGCTTCACTGAAAGCTCTCTTCTCCTGAAATGCATCCTGAGCATTCAAATGGTTATTACCTTAATCAAAACTAATACAAAAAATTTAAAAGTAAAATTCACAAAATTGATGGGCATGTTTCATAATTATACACTTATCAATAACCTGTAGGATAACTCTTGCTGGCTTGAAAGCAACTTCAACTCCTTCCGGTACTGCCTGATTTTTTTCCCAGTCCAAGATGGCTGTAACATCTTGCTCTTTCACTTGAAAGTTATCACAATTTCTTACTGCTGACTCTAGTAACACACGTATTGAAAACGGTAATTTGTCTGTAAAAAAAAAAATTAGAAAAATTACTGAGCACAATGTATGGATATTACTGAACTGTGTTACAACAGAGAAAGATGGGTCCAATATAGCAATCAGAAATGGTGGCTACAATATAGCTAACAGAGATGGTAATAACAGATGGCTAGTTAAACAAGAAGACATTATATAAACCAGCCTTGACAACTGTAAGTCAGTTACAACCTCAGAATCACCTGCCACCAGAAGTAATCATAAATTGTTTTGAATTCTAAATTCTTATCCTGTTCTCTTGTAAGGGTTGAGTGAGACACCAAAGTTTCCTTCCTACCTATCCTCTAAAAGTATGAAGTCCATATACGAAATTCACAAGTAAATGACATAGCATTATATAATAACATAAATCAGGTCATATTTGAAATATATCTCTGATGTCTGCATTTATGAATAAACATGATGAATAAATTATTTCTGAACATCCATTACTATTATTATTTTCTATTTGTTATCACCTTTATACAGATTATGTACCTGAAATAGACCATGTTTATAGTGTACACAGTGTTGCAGCTTTTCTGAATTTAAAATTTCTGCTACATGTAATGTTACTTCACGTGTGAAATATGTTTTGTACGTTTACATTAGTACTTTCCACAGTATGCATGCAGAGCCCAATATGGCTGTTTTTCGCACTTCTTTGATTTCATGCTTTACCGGTACGCTGCACAGGTGGTCTGAATGATTCTGAGATGGTTCCAGTTGCCTATGTCATTACTAGTATCACTCTTGCTTTCACATTCCACATACACTGAATATCCATTGTGAGGTCTTTATATTCTAAAAACTTCTCATTGCCTTACATGATCACATTTGTGTGTCCAGGAATTGCAACGTCTATTAACATGCATGTTCCCTTTTTATTACATTTATTACGATGTCCAGTTTTTTTAGGAACAGTTCTGTCAGTTCACACTCGTTGGTTCCACAATATGGTTACCATACATTTGTGACTTGTTTCGATTGATTTTGGTACCTGGTCATACCAGCATTATTATTATTGTTGTTGTTGATGTTGTTGCTGCAGGAATGTGTACCAACTTTATGTACAAATTTACTTACTTCAAAAGTACTAGTGTCTTCTTAACAGTACCTTCCTGCAACAGTATCACTACATTTCAGACTCCTTTTTAAAGTGCAGGGCAGTGTGGAGTAGGAAGGAACTGCAGAGAGAACACACTGTGACGTATTTTACAAATGAAATACTACCACAGTATAATAAAAGATTGGGACCCTTTTTGGACATGGTATGATTTTTTGTTTTTCGAAGCTATTTCCTTCCAATGCCAATTACCTTCTGGAATAGTCTTCACAGATCTCCACTAATATATGATCTACAATCATGGTGCTGCTGACTCCACAGGTTTGGAAGATGCAAATACAGATTTCAACTCTTCTTGTTCAAGAATATGATACACACCGCAAAACAAGAGTTTTTATTGTGATATCATCATCATCATCATCATAAACATCAAGGATTGGACCCTTCGATCCATTCCATCTCCAGAGTTACAGCTACTCACGCTAACGCTTCTTCATTCTTCCAATTGTTCTCCTTCCTTGTGGTCTGTAGTGGTATGATTTCAAAGGGATTCGGTTTTGTGGCATTCTTTGCAAGTGTAAAAGCCAGTCCTGTCTGTATTCATCTATCTTGTCTAGTATGCCTGTAATCCGTAGTTCGTGGCATATGTAGTCATTTGTTTTGTGGTCATAAAGGGTTTACTGTGATGTATATTACTCTATTTGTTTTGTTGTTGTTGCTGTCATTTGGTGGTGGTGGTGCTGTTTTTGTCATCATCATCATAATTATTTGTGAATACGAGGTTTGTTCAAAAAGTAGATAAGGCTTACAGGGTTTTAACCCTAACTGACTTCAACATAGGTCCCTTCCGCAGCTACACGCTTCGCCCAACGTTTCTGCCACTGTTGGAAACATTTTGCGAACTCCTCTTTCGGGATGTCTAATACTGCCTTCGTCGAATTTCATCTGATGTCCTCCGTTGCCTCAAATCGGTGTCCTTTCAGAACTTTCTTAAGCCTTGGGAATAGGAAAACGTCACACGGTGCAAGATCTGGTGAGTACGGTGGCTGCTGCAACTAAGCGGTGCTGTGTTTGGCCAAAAACTGCTGCACAAGATGTGAACTGCATGTGGGCACATTGTTGTGGTGCAGGATCCAGTCGCCATCCCACCATTTTTCCGGTTGTTTTCAGTGAACTGATTCATGCAAACGTCCCCAAGACCTCCACGTAGAGTTCCTTGTTAATTGTTTGCCCGTCGGGAGTGTACTCGTGGTGTACGATACCCTCAGAATCAAAAAACGCCAGTTACATGACCTTTGTTTTGGTCGCGGAGATGTGGGACAGAACCAGTCAAACACTTGTGTACGACCCATTGCATCTTCACAGTATGTTTGCTGCAATAATTGATACGTTTCCATTGCGGTTTTTCCCAATTTTAAAACAAAACTTGATGCAAATGCGTTGTTCGGTACTTTCACACGTTGTAAAAATCGCTATGACATAAACGCACGTTACTTCCGCAACCTACTACAGTAACTGAGCAAACACAGCCACTTGCAACTTGTGTCACAAGTTGCTAAGACATGTACAAACATGTCAAGACTGGCTGTAAATACATTCCACCCAGTGAACAACCACTACAATTCAAATCCGGGTACTATTTGAACAAACCTCGTATATAAACTATAGAGTAACAAAGAGGATTTTAACTGTGAAATTTGTATAATGAGGACATCATATAAACAGTGACCTTGCAAATTTAGGAACTGGTTTTACAGCATTCCCAATTCCATTTTGAATAAATGTCTAAGAAAATCACTGTTGTGGCAGAACAGTTTTGTACCTGATTTTGCATAAGAGTATTTAAAGATAAAGGTGATCCAACACCAGTGCATTTTACAGATGACACTACTTAAACAGCCATGCAAATACTCAAAATAAAAGACACACATTGACAGACAAGCAGACTAATACATGAGGTGCCATGACAAAACGTTAAAGTTGGAGGAAATTATGTTGTCAGTGCAGAAAGAATAATCAGACTCATATTCTTTTCTGACACAGTAAACTCAGTTAGGAACAAAGGACAAATTCTGATACTACTTTTTGAAAATTTATGTAATTATGAGAAGGAATATGAATTCTTCCAGCAAAACAGTGCAACTGCCCATACAACCAACAATTCAACAACCAACTTGTATAACATTTTTGGGGACCAAATAATTAATTAGTAATCCTTTCTGGCATACTTGTTTACTGATGAGATGTAATGCGACTATTATGTGAATGGATGTTTCCCAGAAATATACATAAAAATACACACACACAGTCACTCACTCGCTCACTCACTCACAGCAGACAAACTTGAAGAAATAATCTGGTATGCATTATCTGCAATTTGCAGAAAATAATGTCAAAACATTTGTCAGCAATATATTCATCAGGTGACAGGCATGTCTGAGATTTGCTGGTGGTCATTTACAGCATCTGCATTAACGTGTGGAATATTCTGTTATATAATACAGAATGTTAAAGTACAGTGAACTGCTTTGTGGATTCTGTGAGCAGCTTGTGCGTTAAGTTGGACATTCTGTGTATGTACAACTCTCTCTCTCTATCTCATACTTACCATAGCCTGATCCCAAACTTGGTAAATCAAAGTACTTGTACTCTCGTTCATCCACTGAAAATTTCTTCAGATGGTCAGCATACACAGTGCAATCTGAAATAAATATAATATCATAATAATGTGTAACATTCAATTAAATATGTTCTATCATCATAAAGATAAACATAAAGCTATGAACAATGCAAAATCAAAAAGAATGAATGAATATGTGCCAACAAATAGTAGACTTTTGCACATGGTATGTGCTATGAGAATCTGCAGAAGTAAATATACTCGATCTGACAATATGCTGGTAATTTCATAACTAGCAGTTCCAACCAAGTGGCACAAATTCAGAACAAACTAAAAATGTAAATGTCGAGTAATATTTAGGTTACACATCCTTAGGGAAGATGGTGTAATGAACCTATTTAATACAAAGATTGGATAATTATGTACACCAGCAGCCAATGTATAACAACAACAATAATAAAATAAAAGTAATAATAAGTGAAATATGGAAAAAAGTAAGACACATTATACTGACTTCCACACTTGAATCTCTAAGCAAAAGAAAAGGAAATAGAGTGAGTACTCGAAATATAGGAAGACAAAATAGCCCACATAATTAATGAAGAGAAACATGCATAATTGAAAAGTATTTACATAAAAATACACTCCAAAAAAGCAGTATGTATGAGATTAAATGCTATAGCAATCTGATGGGTTTGAAGATTTAAGAGGAGATGAAAGAATATATCAGTCTTTTAAAATTTGACTTACAATAAGAATTCAAGGGTGCTAAAAGAGTTTAAAAAAAAGGAAAGTGTCAAATTTTTTAGGTCAGTTACAAGATATAAGTGGGAAACTGAATATCTACAATTCCAATGAAATTACTGTGGAGTAAAGAAGCAAGTGGACACAAGATGATCCACGCATTCCCCATGTACGTGTATGAATACACTCCAGTCGGCAGAATAAACGTTTGTCGACCAAGGAAAAGATGTTGAGAACGACACCCTTGAACTAAAATTGAGCTTGGAATGCTTATACCCTGATGCTGATGTCGATGATGTAGAACATTCAAAGGGCTATAAACATTAGTACACCAAATGTTGTGATTTTCTGATTCGTATTCAGGAGCTAAAACATTAAATTTTCAACCTGGTCCCGCCAAGTCCGACATTCTTTTCTCAATATTATTCAGCCCCTCCACAAAAATGCGGAGTTAGAACATTATGTTAGGCCAAGACAACTTCGACGTAACGTCCAAATCAATCATTAATTACAAATCATCCTATAATTCTCTTCCATATGGTTTCAGGTACTGGCACTGTCGTTAATTAAACTGACCCCAAATTAATTAATTAATATAGTTCCTACTGCCTAAAAAGTTTCGCTTAGTTGAGGTTACTATGCGACAAGCACAACTTCCCAGTCCCCCGTACAGTACTACATGACAGCCAGACACTAACATATTATCAGCAGTATCCAACTCTAAATATTCTTCACTGCTTGAAAGTTTTAACCCTACAAAAGTGCACATTTACGTAAATTGCCACTCACGTACCTGCCATTGCTACGAATCCTTACGTCACGTACATGATTACCCATGTGGCCAGTGGTGTGATCCGTGTCCCCGAGTTCTCATTAACCAAATGTACGATTTAACCTTGTTATGTAACTGCTCTGTTGCGAGATGTGTTTTTCAGAGTGTTGTTACTGTCTCGTTTGGAGATTCGCGTTTCACCAGTTAACCAAATGGTTCCAGGAAAACTCGTTATCCTTAAATGTTAGCAAAACGTATTTCCTCCAATTTCGAAATAAAAATCAGAAAAATCTTCATACAGCTGTTACCTTAGCAACTTTATTACTAAAGTTAATCATATAAAATTTTGGGGGTTAACCATTAACGACTCCATGACCTGGAAATCCCACATTGATGCCATTCTACCAAGGCTGAGCTCGGCTTGCTTTGCCATAAGGTCGGTTAAACCCTATGTTAATCAACAATCATTGAAAAGTATTTATTATGCATATTTTCACGCTATAATATCGTATGGGGTAATATTTTGGGGACAATCGCCCTCTAGCTTAAAGGTATTTTTATTGCAGAAGAGGGTGATAAGAACTATGATGGTTTGTGGGGGAAGAGACTCATGTAGAGGACTGTTTTCAGAACTAGGCATCTTAACATTGCCCTTCCAATACATTTTCTGTCTCCTTTTGTTTGTGGTAAAGAATGGAAAACAATTTTCCCTAAACATGGACTTGCACTCGATTAATACTAGACAGCTGTTAAACTTACATCAACCCTCAGCTCACCTAAAGAAGTACCA
>Ga0123354_10004200_pt1 | contig 20319 bp, 13 predicted proteins | sample TergutLab28metaG_2_FD_97872 | JGI IMG/M metagenome (GOLD analysis project Ga0123354, IMG submission 97872) | Labiotermes labralis P4 segment gut microbial communities from Petit-Saut dam, French Guiana - Lab288 P4 | ecosystem: Host-associated > Arthropoda: Insects > Digestive system > Gut ...
ATTTGTGAAGTAAAAAAGGATGGGGGCGGGGAGTTGGTGGAATAAAGATAAAGTTGGAGGGGGGGGGTTTTTTATTTTTTTTGTGTTTGTGTGGTGGGGGGGGGGGGGTGGGGGGTGCGTGTGTGTGTGTGTGTGTGCGCGCGCGCGTGCTGCGTTGACACTTGCAGGGCCCAGATTTGTTCCCGTCCTACCATATGGAGACCTCACTAGTCAGTTACAACCACAATTATGTAATTATCTTGATATTTCTCAGTGTATCCTCTCGCCATATCCAAATTCAATCCATTTCGATGAAATGTGCAATACTGGGGCGCCATTCCTACCCATCGAGCGTCATAAATTTTACGAATTGCCCATCGAACGCCTAAGGCTTGGGTCTCCAACCTGCGGACCGCGACCACATGTATAAAGGTGTACTTGCTTTGCTTGTTTTGCACGGTCAGCAAAACGTCACATTTGTAAAGTCTGTATATACTATAAACCTACACAATAATTTAGGCGGTTAGGTATACTACTTTGTATTACTTTTGTACATGCGGCCCGCGTACAAGCCTGCAATAAAGGGTGCGACTCGTTGCTATAAAAGGTTTGGAGAAACATGGCGAAGAGCACGAGCATCTAAACTTCTTATTTTGTAGGTCAAGTTGTTGGGAATAAATAACGAAAGGTTATTCATGTTTGTGACCCCGCTGTGTCACTTGGCACTGGACCAGCACCATGGAGGAGAGAGTAGTGTTTAATGCTGGTAAACTGAAAATATGCCTTTAGAGTGGGGAAATGTAAAAAAAAAAAAAAAAAAATTGTTTTGAAAATTTGGTAAGTTCACCCTAGAAAATGTCAAGAAGGCTCTTTAACCTCGGCGCTAGTTGGGGTGAGTGGTCGATGCCACGCCTCGGGCGCTATACCCCCGGTAATGACCACTTGTACTGGAGACTGGGTGGGCCCCAGAGCCGGTCTGGATGGGCGCGGAAAATAGCGCCCTCCCGACCGGGATTCAATCCCCGGGCCGTCCAGTCGGTAGCGAGTCGCTATACCGACTGCGCTGTCCCGGCCCAGGCAAGTAGGGGGGGTTTGTTAGTGGAGAATCGCGTGTTGTCAGTAAGCCTATCGAAAAATAGTTTGTTACAAATGTAACTTTTTTTTCGTATATCGGAGGTTTAATTTAGTTTACGTACAGTCATATTGGTAACAGAATATTTTAATTTTTAACCAAGGTGAACTGAATATCAAGTTACGTAAGCAAGTTCAGAGGTCACCAGTTGCTTCGAGACACCAAAAACAAAATGATGATAATAGTACGTTAGCCCCCCCCCCCCCTGGTTATGTTAGAAGATACACCGAAACTACGTTCCTGCCTAGTGTTTTGTTGAGGGTATGGGTTCATTATGCGAAACTTCCTGCTGTACGAAGCAGTTCTAAGAATGTTTTGGGTTATCGTGCCGCTTCTGCAGTCAGTACGTCGGCTGCCGCTGCAGTTGCCCAGCAATGATGCTGGGACTGCATATGCTTTCGCTGCCATGCATGGCTCGGAACTATAGCAACAGCCGTTACATCCAGCATCTTCTGTGCAAGCGGGTTGCAGGACATCGCAGTTTTCCGGATATCAGACTGTTATGCCTGATGTGTATCTTGGTGTGTCCAGCACCCCCAAGGACAGACCTAACCCAATCTGGCACTTGATGTTGTGTCCAGTTTGCAATTCCGCACTCTAAATTTGCTTTCCATCATTACTTTACAAGTTGCACATTTAATACTAAAGCAAGACTGGCAGTGTACGTATAACATACCATTGAGGCGCTATCGTGTAACATTTGTTGCAGTGGAAAAGCATGCGATGCGCCATATTGTCATCTGTTACTTTGCCCGTTCTGCATTGTTTCCACATTTTCTCATAAGCGGCACAATTTTCGAAAAAAAAAAAAAAGTTATTGAACATAAAACGCGTAGTTCGAGTTTTTCTACAAATTTTTTTCTGAAGTATTTTTCATTTTAAGAAGAACTGAGCGAGATATGATCGAAAATGTGTATTGTTCGTCATGTAAAGTACCCGTTATTCTTGTTCGATTTTTTAATGAAACTTGAATTTTCTCGACAGATTTTCGAAAAATCCTCAAATAGTAAATTTAATGAAAATCCGTTTAGTGGGAGCCAAGTGGTTCCATGCGGACGGACGGAAAGACGAGCGTACATGACGAAAGTAATAGTCGCTTTTCCAAATTTTGCGAACGCTCCTAAAAACAGAATACCAGTACTTAACTGTCTTACTCCTCATTACAACACCTCATTCGCCTCAAGGAATTACACAGATATGATTGTGTTGACGGGATAGTGCAGTCGGTATAGCGACTCGCTTCGGGCTGGACGGTTCGGGGATCGTATCTCGAAGGGGTGAGATTTTTCCGAATGCCTCCAGACTGTCCCTGGGGCCCAGCCAGCATCCTGTGTTATGTATTTACCGGATCTTTTCTGCAGAGGTAAAGCGGCCGGGGCATGGCGTTGACCACTCAATCCCATTTAGCGCCGAGGTTAAGAAGGAGCAGCTGTACTCCCCCTTTGAGCCTTCATGGTCTGTTCTAGGGTGAACTTTACCTTTGTTAATTTGCCGGTTAACCAAGATTTCGGGGCAAACCAGTTACGGATGGAACGGTTTTTACAGTACATCATTCTGTTGCTGTCAGCAATGGTCTGACCAGTTCCCAGAAGATCCGTGGGTATATTTGTTTACTGGCTACTTTGAAGTTTACTTATCTTTTAAAATAAATGATAAAGTTTTGTTAAAAATAATCGTGGAACTTCTTTAATTGTCGGTTTGTTTGTTTCGAATGACCGTTAGAATATGTAATTAAGAAACACCTTGTACCCACGAAGCGAGCAACAGTAAGTTTAATTAATGGCGTATTATGCAATAGATTTTTACGTACTCCACTGGTATGTTTTCGTAGCCATCGAAAATTAGTTGTGAGATATAAATTTTTAATTTTGGGTACTCCGGACACTCAATATTTACTTGAGCAAGGGTGTGTGGATCCGTGGTTATTTTTTGAGGCCAAAACGGGCCCCGCGAGCAGGACAGTTTGGGAGGCACTGCTTTACCATGTTATACCTTCCACCAGCACCTCCACGGCCATCACTTCCCTACATCTTCGCTGCCACTTTTGTGACACCTTATCGTCACCTCTGCATTATATCACCATATCACCGTCTCTGATAGTTGTTGATTACTTGCCGCAGGATGCCGAAGGTGAAATCCGAAAAGCGCGGGGCGACCGCAGAGAGGAAGAGCAGCTCCGAGAACGGCGAGAAGAAATCTGGTTGGTCGGGTGGACAGCTGTTTGGCAGCGAGACGACAGAAACCACATTCCAAGGCGCAGGGTTTAAGGACAAAGAGAAAGCGCTGGAGACTTTGCAGCTGCTGGAAGGTCGTGACATCACTTTCCAGTTCCAGATCATTAACTCAATGTTCCACCGCGCCAAAGTGATTCACAAGCGCACGAAAGACCCAGAGAAGCTGCGCAACCTTACAGAAGCTATAGAGACCTTCGAAAGCTGGCTGAACGACTACCGTTCCCACAGCCGCGCCAAGGAGAACCTCACATACCTGCCGCTGGATGTGGTTGAGGCCTTCCAGCCTCTGGCAGATAGGTACGGTATCAAGACAGAGGTCCCTGGGGTCGAGGCTAGTTTTCTCAAGGTCTATCGCGAGGCGGACGGCGACCTCAAAAAGCTGCGTGTGCTGAAGGTAAACCTTGACGAAAAGTCCGTCACGTGGGACGTGCACCGCAATAAGCATTTGAAACCCCTTGTGGATCGCATCAAGGGTGATGAGGCACCACCACTGTACCGCACAGAGGAGAAGGTGAGGGGACTGCCCACCAAGGAGCACGTGGAGCTGGTGATGTGGGGATACAGCCCTGAAGTTACCAAGCTAAAGAAGAGCATCCCGCTGCTAAAGGACCTGAATGGGCTGTTCCCAGCAGAGTGACTGGCAAATAGACGTTACATCACGGCTGGGAAATGCAGTTAACAGTGTTAAAACTGTCAAACCAGAAACCAACCAGTAATAATTGTGGACTTGAAAACTAAAGTTTGGGTTTCAAAGGACCAACATTTATGTAAATAGTTGGTTTTTCTTGTACAGTATATGTTTCTAATTCATAATGAAGAATTCCGAGCATCATGTCGCAAAGCTCACCTTACTTACTTGGTTAGTGTTGCTTCCTTTTTCAGTAAAAGCACTAAAGCATTACTCTGTACCAAGATGTAGCACTATTCACTCTTCGTAGTTTTTTCACGTGCTTCTAAGGCTGTAAACAAATTTTAACTGCTGCCCTGCTCTCTGTCATTTGGGAGTTTCATGATTCACTATATGGATAGTCTTACCTCATTTTACAGTACAAAACAGTCCACTGTCTGCATTTTCTTTCTCTTGTATAATTGTAGATATTGAAATAACTGAACAACAATAGAGGACACGTGCCTATATTCTTGATTTGTATAATTTGAGATACCCTACTGACTGGGTACCAAGCGTACTGGTTTGAAAAGTATGTTTTGTGGAAATACTTAAGTTTCTTGAAACGCTGTCAAATTTTTATGGTTACATTTCTGTAATGTAAAGTTAGGAGTTATCCCTGTGCTTAATTAGTAATGCACCATGCCTTGAAGTCTAATGGACAAATGGAGGTATAGCTCCATTCTTTCATTACCTTTGGTAGTGAATGGAGGTGTGTGGGCAGCTTCAGACCCTGTCCCTTCAACTCCTAAGAAAGGGACCCCAGGGCTTATCCAGATGTGGTGGCCAAGGAAGAAACTTAGCCTTACATAAAGCACTGCATAAAAAATTTGAAAGCTAACATAAAGGATTCTTATTAATGAGAGTCGTTTTTATCGCTGACCTAAGCACAGCAGCTTTATCATGTGGACAGCCTGAACACACTGTTTTATCTCATGGCTGCTGTGGTGCTGAGGTCACTGACAAAAAGTCTTGCTACCTATAAGGGTTAGTTTGTACAGAATGGATACAGTATTGTTTCCAATGAATGTTGTATGGGTAAATAACTGGTGTTTATTATAACTGTTTGTTCTTAAAACATAATTACACTGTGAGCAAACAACACTGACATTTATAGAGTTAAAACTTGGCAGTGTGGAATGGTGGAATGAGTAAGTATTTCGACATGCCTTGAATAATTCTGCATGTCTCTCGAACTGTCACAGGGATTTTTTTTTCTGCAGTTGGCAGTAGTGGACTAGTCTTCATGCTGTACAAGTTTTCACTTTTTTAAATTCTTGTTTTGTTTTGGTCATTTCTTATTGAAGGCTGTATTTGGTTGCAATTTGTCTGGGTTTAGTATTGTCAGAGTCACCTTGCCAGCGGTGACAAAATGGCAAGACCTGTACTGCTGCCAGAAAAATGAAAACATCTGTGAACTGACCTTCTGGAAGTGGTGTCAATATGTGCAAATCAAATGCATAAGACTCTAGCAGCTTTTTACAAATGTATTTTCTTGATAGTAGTTTAGAAGTAATTGAGTTGTATTCCCTGCCAGCAACTTTTTCAGGCCTCTCAATTTTTTTTTATATGCAGGGGTTCCTCGGGGTATGAAACGTTATTTTCGCTGTATCCCGTATAAAAAAGTTGGAAAATTCTCATGCAGAGGGTTAAACCCCGATTCGCCAGTCCTCCAACCCATAGTCAAGTCACAATGCTGACTAAGCTGCCCCATTTGTTAATTGTTTACCAGAAGGCTTGCTTGGTTCAGGAATTAATGGTGGATGTTTGAAATTCTGGCCCAGGCGAGAGATGTTAATTTCATTTGTTGCGTGTCATTGATGAGGATTGTTAAGTGTTTGTAGTGGTTGTGACAACAATGCTAAATTGCTTACCATTGTAAATTACTAATCCTTTAACATGACTTGAATGATGCAAGAATGTATCTTGATTTCTTCTTGGAATGCTGATCCTAAGACCTAACAGTTCTTGTGCAATATGAAATTGGGATTTTGTAATACAGTGCCACCCAGAATGTTGAATACCATACCAAATCTGCTCTCTGGCAGTGGGTTTGATATATTAATATATGAAATGCTTTACCAGATTTTTAAGATACTGGATTAACCTTAAGTTGCAATTAATTTTGTCTTCCAAGCATTTTGTTTGTTCTTGAAAAGGTATGCAATGCTGCTTTCCAGAAGAATCATTGGTTTAAATCCCCAATCATGCATGGAGTATGGCCAGTGTTTTTGATGGTTCTGATTTGACTTCTGTGGGTAGAGAGACCATATGTTGTGTCATGCTGTCCTTGAAGTTTTTCTGTAAATCTGCGGTTTCTTGGTGTTGCATCTAATTCTGAACCAGAAAACATCCTACTTAATATCCTTGTCATTGCTGGATGGAAAGTAGAACCTAATGGTTGTCACATTCTAAATAAAGCTTGTCATTTGAAAATTTGAATGCAGTTAAAATGGAGTTTTGAGTATGAAAATAAATGATGAGGTGAAGTGTTTTGAATAAAGTTTGTAGGTATGGACTTTACGTATTAGAAGTGAGTAAAAACATTGTTATTTCATGCTTTAGTTCAAATCTAACATAGAATTTCTACTGCTTCTGTCAGTATGATGCATGCTATCAGTTGGCAGCTGAAGTAAACTACATGTGAACCATAATTCCTGAATATACATATGGTTTGATTTTTATTGAAGGGCAAGATGTCAGTTTCTGTTGTCATCACCAGTTTTGTTGGATTCCCTTCCTCCTGCTCATTGGGTATCAGATCTCTCGCCCAATGGACAAAGCAGTTGGAGTTTAAGGCTGACCATTTCCATATAGTTTTGATTTTAAGAATAAATGGAACTTTTCCTTCACTGCCATCGTGTTCATTCATGGCATTATGCTTTGGCATGGGTACCAATTACGTATTTCATCAGCAGCAACCATCATCATTGCGATTTGGTTGGTTTTGTTCTTATCAAAAGTAAACTGTGGAAAGAGGGTGATGAGATTGGTATTTTTGTTGATTATTGTGTGCTGGAGGAACCTGTCCACCAAGCTACATGACATCACATGTTACAACAACTTAACAGATCTCATAGTCACTACTGCGAGAATCTGAATTGTTCAGACATCATTGCCAGAGAATTTAACATGAGTATGTAAGTACAATGATCATTTCACTTTTTTGCTGCTGCATTTGTATGGAGTGGTGTAGGTGGGATTGAGGTTAAGGTGTGTGAATGGTGCAGCTACTACAGTTGGCAGAGTCCAAGGGGCTGAAAAGTGAATCTTTTAAATAAGAGATTAATTTTCTACACTCAACAAGTTAAAAATTTTTGATACAAAGAAAATAAGTTACAGGATATACCAATTTTTTAAAATTCATAATTTGTTTACTTGCCCCAGACACCAGAAAACCTTGCCACTGTCTCTGTGTTAGATTTATAGTGTTAGCAGAAATAACTGTGATGTGGAATGAATCAGGAAGCAACCTGTAAATGGCACATGCAAGTATCTGCATTGATACATTGAGGGAATCTGTCTACACTCTGCAGATTAATGTAGTCTGAACCCCATAGCACAGGGCAAAAAATGCCCATGAGTATGATTTGACTGGTACCAACTTCAGACTAAAACTGATTTACCTGCTGTATACAGTTTTACATCTTGCAGAAGAGACTAACATAGTAACATGCTACTTTAATACAAGTTTCACAGGTGCACTTTTGGTATTTGTAAAGTGTCATGTAATTACTGGAGGTGGGTGGACTGTGTGCAAGCAGTTATGTTCTTCTACATGCAGTCTGTGTATACAAGTAAACTAATTACATTATTTAATAAGTTATATGCATATAATATCCTAGCTTAAAGTAATTCAGAAACACACACCTACACAAAACAATAACAGGTGTAGTCATTGACCAACCTCACTTTGAGGTTTTCATGTCTAATTTATGTTGTCATTTGGATAGTTATTATTCAGTGTTATGAGTACATGTTCAAAGTGTCTGCCACTTTGGTATAATTTCTCCCTCTTTTGAGATGTGTAGAATAAATTGTTTTGAGACATTTGTTTGCTGCATAGTTAACCATTTCTAATTAAGTTTTCAAACCATAGAATAATTATTCTGTTTTTTGGAAGAACAGATATGTATTTGGAAATACAAGCTGAAGGTAATTCAGATACTGAAATATTCATATTTTTCTTTTGCTGTGATTTGTGGTGCTGTTAGCATGTGCTAATTAACATTGTAATGTAAACACGTACTTTGAATTAATACATTTTTGGGCATGGTCCACTGGCATTTACTTCCTGAAGAACTGTGTCTTGACAAAGTGTCAAGTTTCACTAAGGAACACCAAGCTGCAGAGCTCCAACTTTACAGTTAATGTATGTTCTGCCCAGACTTAGGTTTTGAATGCCTTAGCTGCATTCATTCCCTAGCTTTGTTTATTCTACAGCCAAAAGCCCCTTGTCCTTTTAACTGACTCAAAGGAATTGATCTCAATAAAGCCTATTCAGAGTTAGAACCTGAATCACCGGTCCATTTCAGGATTTGAATCTGAAGAACTGATAACACAGCATGTTGGTACCCACATTAAATTGCTTCTCTTAATGCTGCTTTGATTTCTACCTTGTCGTTCTTGAGGGCTGTCAGACTAAGTGGTACATTGCTGAAAATTTTTATGCCAGCGTAAAATATACTTTTTTAAAAACGAGGTAGATCAGCATTTGATCTATGAAGATGGTGCTTATTCATGGTATTAACCTGTTAAAGCCTACTGGTTATGTGATGCACCAACAGGTTTACAATTCAAGACTTTCACATTCTGTCACACTGTTTTGTGTGTTTTGTATTTATCTCAGAACAAGTACCAAGTTTTGCCTGGTTGGTTTTTGTAACCGAGATGAAATGTGTTTACTTTGTGGTATGAACTGGGTCTTTAAATAAAGCAATCTTTAAAGGGTTAATATAGTGTATAGATGAATCTGTTTGAAAATTTTCCTGGCTATTGATCATGAAATTTCATTAATGAAATTACATATTGGCATGGAACAGGCAGAATGTCTAATTATTTAAATAACCATCTACGGAGGTTCTGGGTTGTGCACCAGCCATAATTCTGATGATTTTCTTTTCTAAAGTGAAAATCTTCCCAATGTTTGAAGAGTTACCGCTCAAAAGTATTCTACATTTTATAACAGAATGCAATTATGCATAGTAATTTAATTAATCCCCATACACTTACCTGCCCCCAAGTCACCAATGACACGGTCTGTATATACTCACTGTGGCATTTGTAATTGCACTGCTTGACCTCTGAACCTGGAACTGATGCATTTTCCCCAATATATCGGAATGAATTAACAACCAATATCATGCAAAATGCTGGAAGGAGGTAGACCTCAGCTGTTGGATCATAGTGTTTTATATAATTCTAAATTTAACTTTTACACCCTAGGCAAGATCATTCCACCAGACTCTACACTTCCAGCACTTTACCAGTGTGTATAATGCAGCTTTAGTTTAGACATTCCACTGTGACACTAATCAAAAAGATAGTACACGAATCTGCAATCATGACACACTTCAGAGTTTTCTTGTATCAGTAATTATAAAAACAGTCATACAAAATTGTATGTAAACATAAAAGTCATAGTAGGAACAGAATGGAAAAGAATAGAATACAAGAATCTTGGGCACATTAGTGACGTGCACTTCAACCATACCTCATATTTTGTGCAATCCATACATTCATGCATTTAGCAGCCCCATACCTTGAACAAAGTACAATATCCTGCTGATAGAGTTGTTTGCAGTCACTCCGTTGTGTAATATGTCCGTCCACCGAGGCACCTGAATGTTAATGTGAGTAAATCTTAACAGACAAAGAGCATGTGAGGCTGTTTCAGTTGCCTGGTTTCATCTGTCACACTTGGGACTGTTTACCTGTCCCAGTGTAAACAAATGTCCTTTTATATGACAGTGTACTTTTAATAACCCTGTCATTCTTAGCTGGTTTCTGCTGAGACTGAGCAATTCCCCAGCTTTGTTCAAAGAGGGATATTAGGAAGGCTTTAGCTTGTCTTTGTTCATGTATGGACTGCTAATGCTGCCCTTTCAGTCTCTGATCACTGCTCTTGCAAACTTTGCATATACAGTATATCAAGTGCAGCCTCAGGTCCTATGAGTGGATGTAAAGTGCGTTCTGTGGCTAACTGAACAGCTATTTCATTTCCATCACATCCCACATGCCCCAGCACCCATATTAGTTGAACCCTGTTATTTTCGGCCATTGTAACCATGGAATCATGGCAGTTCCAGAGTAGTTTGGAGTTTACGTGGAAATTGCTAAGTGTCTTCATGGCCGCTTGACTATCAGAGAGAATATAGATGTTCTTACCTTTGTAGCCCTTTTGTTATTGTCCATTATGCATACCTTAAATGCATATATTTCTGCTTGAAATATTGTGGTGTGGAGCCCAGGACTGAAGCTGTTCCCTTATTTCAGCCCACTTTATACACCCCACCATTAGTACCTTTGTTTTGGATCTGTCTGCACACCAGACCAGACCTCCTTAATTATCTGGCCTAAACCCATTATGCTATTCACTCTGGATCTTGAATGGCCCATGATACGCATATCTTGGTATCGTGTGTCCCCTCAAAACATGGGTTCATATTCCATGTCCCAAAACTTTTTATTTTGACCATAGTTAGTGGATTTGGGTTTCCACTGATTGTTGCATATAAGTCTGTGGATCACTGCCTGGGCCTCCACTTTGATTATCACATGCAGGGGCACCACCATTGCTGCTGTTGGGACATCATCATAATCCAAGATATAGCCAGACAGCCTAATCTCTGTAATTAATGAAAACCCTTCCTGCTGATGAATTTAACCCTTGGTCACCATACCATGGATTTACAGATCAGAATGAGTCTGATTACCATGGTATAGATCCAACATAATACTATGGGTCTCAGGTCTCACATTTTACCAAATGTGCCCTTACAGGTACAGAATGCCCAGTAGGCCCAATTCATTCATTATCTTTTTCAGCAATGTGTTCCTTGCCAATCGCTTGTCCAAGATGAGTCTGGGGTATCTGAACTCAGTGCTAAGATGTAGTTTATGTCCAGAGAGGGTTGTTCTTTAAGCCCATTAAATCTCTCTTCCTTGTGAATGGAATCATCACCATCTTTTGTGGACTGACAGAGACATGAGTTCTGTCATATCACAAAGACTCATGAAGAAGCTCTGAGACAATGTTCAGAAACTTTCCACTGATTAGGATAGGTATTTCATCTGCATACCCGGTGTAAAGCAGGCATTCTCATTGAGCCCCTTTAGCCATAAAATGACTCCCGGCAGATAGTCCCTGGCCACAGACCCCTCCAGAGATTCTCTTGCAAGTGTGGCTGTTGTTATTTTTCTGTTTCCAAGCATGGATCTGATCAACGGACAGATCGTCTTCAAGCCCATGCCATCTGGCAGCTTACATTGTGATGTGTGACGTGCTGTCAAAAGCTCCCTTTTGCAAATCTTTGTCTGGCCCATACATTTTTCCTTCTCTTCAGTAGAGTGAAAGAGTCAGTGCAAGACAAACTTAAAACCAATCAGCCTTCTAATGACATGGTAACATGCTTGTGAACGGAAAGGAAGGGTCAGGAAACACACAGGCATGCTCAAAATGAAAAAATAGGTTAAGAATGTACTTATGATTAAGAAATTTGAGACAAGTATCATTTAAAAATAATGTAAAATTGTTTCATTTAAGTTTTTTATATTCACGAAGAAAGTTTGGGTTTAGTTCGTGGTAACTTAACCTTTCATCTACGTTAAGGGACCGGTATATTGCAGCATAATTCACACAGAAGATGAAGATTCCTTATTCATAATTCTAGCCTTTGCTTAATCTGAACACTACAAGCAGTTGCATAATGAAATTTTGCATCAACTGCCTCACACCACACGTAGGAAAGCAGAACCATGACTCAATGGAACAAGAGTCTTAAGCCCAGACAACCTTACAGAAAGAGTACACATGTTTTTGAGTATAAAATGAAGCTCCAATGACAAAGGGAATTTAGTTAGTTTTAATTTCAGTCCAATTCATCATACATGTGACGACAGACTCATCCGCATCTAACAATATAAATTTAAATATATACAATTCAACTTATCATTTAAAGGTAATTTAGATTAAAACTCAACAAAGTATTGTAAAGGGAAAACCATTTATGAAATATGTATACTTAGAAGCGAAATGAAATATTAGACTTTATAAATTACAAAGAGACATTCCTCCACTGAGTACAAAGCATGGTATAAAAGAAATGATTTCAAATCTTTCTTAAAGGCCTTATAATTGTCCATTTCTTTTGTGTAACCAGGCATCTTATTATACAATTCAGTTCCCATATTTAGTACACACTCTTTGTATATGTCAGTTTTATATCATATTATTTATTTAGTCCAAATATATCATACTCATCAGTCTGTAATATGTTTTGAACACATATGAGATACTTTCTCAAGCCTCTGAAATAGTAATCAACAAATAATTCCCATAAACTGACTAATTATGTTTTGTACAGGTAAAAATGCTAGGATAATGCAAATTCTTCCACTGAATAGAAAGTGTGAAGAAGAAGAAATAGTTTTAACTCTTTCTTAAAGACCTTATAATCTTTTATTTCTTTTATAAATCCAGGCAGATTGTTACATACTTTGGTGCCCATATTTATTACACTCTTTTTGTATATTTCTGTTTTATGCAGTTTAACATGGATATCCATCTTTCTTCATGTATTATATTTGTGAACCTCAGAATTTTGCTCCAGAGACTGACAGTATCTTCTTATGAAACAAGTGACTTCCATAATATAAAGAAGCCAACATTTGAAAATTTAATTCTTTAAACAACTGTCTGCAAGGCGTTCTTGAATGTACTCCAACCATTGACCTAATAATTGAAGAATGTATTAAGTTTAGACAAAAAAATATGTTCAGATTTTAAAAGATTGCATTGACATATTAGAACCGAAGACAATGGGATCTTAGAACAATTTTACACATGCAGATATTCTGGTGCCATTGACATACGATGTCATGCTTTTGTAAGGCAAACTTAGGAACTGCCTGTGATGATAAACTCAGGAGTCAAAACAAACCGTTGCATGCCTTTTCACTGGACCTTACATTACAGCAGAAAAATTTATTATTCACTACTTATAACTGCAGCTTTGCCATTTGAAATATATGTTTCCTTCCCATATTGAACTGAGCTTTCTACTGTCTTATCACTGAATTTTTTAATTTTAGCAGCCACTCCAAAGAAAAGTAGAGAACATAAACTAGAGAGCAAAACACTAATTCTATTATCCTACATGAGTGCGTGTGTGTGTGTGTGTATATATATATATATATATATATAGAGAGAGAGAGAGAGAGAGAGAGGAAGATCAGCTCTGGGTTTAAATACCACTCAAAATACATATGGAACATTCATACCACAGGCAAATTAAATCCTGTACATTTGGAAGCTAAGCGTTAAAGACCATGGCATGCATACCAAGTACATTACTCACCAGACTGTATCTCTTTTACATTACTTACCAGTCTGTATTAGTAACTGCCAAAGCTGTTAGAGATTGTTCAGGAATAACCATATTAACAACTGGATGACACTTTGGAGTTCTTGGATCATGTACTCTTAATAGAAAATAAATATCCTACACTATACTGGTGTAAGATTTCAACTTTTCACAGTGAATAAATGTATTAAAATCCTCTTGAATGACCAGCTGCACCAAAGCTAAGTTAGAAACAAATAATTCAGAGACTTGCTGTCTCTCCATCATCAGAGTTGATGTTTTTGCCACTGGACAAAATGCAGTTCCGAAAAACCTGGATGAAAAGGTAGGAATTTTTCATCAGTTGCATCAGTTGTATCCACACATACATAATATAGTACAACAAGTTAAAGGTAAAGTTGTCCCTATAAAAGCCATGATGACATGAAGGGGAATGGGGATACAGCTCAATGCATTCTTAAACTGAGCACTAGATGATGCTCAGTGGCCAATTTCATGCCCTGGCTGCTGTACCAATGAAGACTTCCAGTACCCATTGAATAAGAGGCTGGGTGGGTTCCAGAGCTGTCTACAAGGTGGGAATCAAAACATGATTTCTCAGTCATCCAACCCCCAGCCTTGTCATTACACTAACTATGGTATGCCATCCAAGCACCTTTAAATACTATGCAATGTTATTGATTCTTACACTGCTCATTTACTGAATAAATGGTCTCCATGACTGTCATCAGCAAAATTGAATGTTATTGTTAAAAGTGTATGAAATGAATAATGACTCACACCATTTGTATCGTTCATGTGATCTTATTCCACAAACTGTACTGTGCATTTCTATGAAACCTGGCACAGAAGGTCTATAATGAAAGTTGAAAGGCAAATTTAATTTTGATCCATAGCAGTCCAATACATTCCCTAAATTATATGAAAGTCAAATGTTGAAATGAGGTCAAATCAGATTATGCAACACTGCACAGACTATCCTAATTCTCTGCCCATATTAAACAGAAGACTTAAGGCGCGTTTAGACAATGCCTTTTTTGTGCACCAGCGCATGCAACATTGCATCTGCTGATGCATGTGTTGTGACACAAGAGTTGCGCATCTCTTGCAGCATGCCTTCTGTCCAGACGTTATTGAGAGGCATGTGCAGAATGTCTTTAGAAACATTACACTGTGCGGCTGTCGCTGCTGCTACCATTATAACTGAACATAAAAAGAAACATTATTGGAAGTGTTGGATGGCAAGTTTTCTGGAGAGATGGAACCAGAATTTAAACCTCCTTGGAGAAGTCAGAATGAATAGTTATGCTCTCTTTAGAAATTTTACAAGGATGACAGCAAGCGATTTGAGTTACTGCTGCAACATCGGACCAAGCATAAAAAAGCAAGACAATAATATGAGAGAGGCAATCCCCATAAGCAGGCATTTAGCTATTACTTTGCGTTTTTTAGCCACTGGTGACATGTATCATACTCTTATGTATATATTTCGTATATCGGTGCCAGCAATATCGACCAGCATACCAGAAGTGTGCCAAGCTGTCATAAAGTCACTGAAAGGATATGTGGAGGTAAGTAAAAAAACGTTTCATAGATATGATGTCAACATTAACAAATGCAAATAAGTGTATTGAAGTGTATTATACACAATACAAAAATATTATATACGTACATATTGCACACATGTACAGGTTTCATTTGAGTGCAATGAATTCTGAAATACCATTTGCACTTGATGGATTAGTAGCTATAATCTGAAAATCTGAAACAGGGGAACTGGAAGATTGTGGTGTGGGTGTTGAGGTTACAGTATAAGATGAAGAGGAGTGTTCTGAATCAAAATGAACTGTTAATTGAGCCTGTTCATTGTGAATTTGGAAGTTATGTAATTCCATCTCCGCTTCCAACATTATAGTGTGTATTTTGTGCTGGACGATGGACTGCAGTCAGGAAGAATTTAGATCTCGAACTTTATTCACCACACATTCTCCATATATGGAGAAGACATTTTTTTCCAAATTTTTTTTATGTCTCTTAATAAACAGCATGCTTCTTCTACGGCAGAATCACATTTCTTCTTTTTCTTCGCTGGTACTGTCTCAATAAATCCACATCCACTTTCTTGGTCAAGTTGATTGCTACTGCCACTTGCAATGGGGTCAGTGTCCTCTTCAGAAATCTGAAAGAAAGTCAAGGGAAATTAATTTTTCTCACTAGTTTCACATACACACAAGTGTACTAAAACTTGAACTGCACATACCACAGAATGCATTTTTACTGATACTGATTCGTTTTAGCTACCTACATGCAAGGAGGCTTGGTTAGAAGTTTCCAAGGATTTCAACGACAAATGGCATTTTCCTCACTGCCTGGGGGCAATCGCGGAAAACATGTACTGCAATGTCCAGGAAATACTGGAAGCTTTTTTTCAACTATAAAGGGATATTTAGTATTATTTTACTTGCTGTTGTAGATGCTAATTACTTATTTAAGTATGCACACCTCGGCATGCAAGGGAGAACATTTAATGGTGGTGTATTTCTACATAGTGCATTTTATAATGCCCTCACTAGTGGAGTACTGAATGTGCCTCAACTGAGTGTCTTTCCAGGAAATTACATGCTCGTTCCTTACGTGCTAGTAGCAGACAATGCATTCCCACTAACTAGCTATCTTATGAAACCATATGCTGGAGAAGTACCCAAAGGGAGCCCAAAAAGAGTATTTAATTACAGACTATCACGAGCACGTCGTATAGTAGAAAATGCATTTGGGCTGTTGGCCTCTGTATTCAGAATATTTCGCAAGCCATTCTTCGACAAACCTTCTACAGCTGAAGACATTACACTAGCATGTGTATATTTACACAATTTCTTAAGAAGAAATTCTGTCGCAAAACAATTACATAGTCCACCAGGAACATTTGATTTTGAAAACATTGACGATGGCACGATGATAGAAGGGGAATGGAGAAGAGAAATTTAGAATGATAGAGGAATGGTAAAACTAGTTAAAGCACCAAGAAACCGTGGGAATGATGCTAAGAAAATTAGAGATACATTCTTGGATTATTTTATGTAGAATGAAGGACGCGTGTCATGGCAAGATAAATATCTGTAGTACAAGCTATGTAACTCAAACTTAAAAAAATCCAAAGATTTTCCTCAAGTGTTATTGTGTCTTTTCCTTCCCTTGCTTTATCACCTTGAAAGATAAAAAACATATGCTTGTATGCAAACCAGCATGAACTGTATATTTCGTCAGCAGATGATCCACTTTTCTTCTTCAGCACCTTGCTGTGTTCTTGGTGAAAATACAATCTTAAACTTTTTGTTATTTTAAGATCAATTTCAAATCCAGTGAGTATTTCTCCCCTAGCTCCTGAAGAGCACATCTTCTTTCTTCCCGATTTGTATAGTTTTTGTCTGACGAGCGCCAGAGTACTGTATACTTCCTATATTCTTCAATGAAATCTAACTTTTTTCACTACTCCAGTCTGCCATTTCTATGCTATAACATAAAAACATTTAAATGTAAATATTTTATACCTATTTAATAATCAGTAACTGAACTTCTAAGGAAATTTTATACTCACCGATAAACCAAACAAATTTGTGCAGCAAAAACAAAAAATTAGTCCACTAAAATACTTGTTGCAAACTATGATGCACAGAGATGTCAATTCAGTGCGGGGAGCACGTGCAACTGCCATAGTTTAGTCATGCGCACAACTGTGACTCATGCAGTGCTTCATGCCCCAGTCTGCCTCTAGCTGCATGCTTCAAGTTGCACGTAAAGAGGCACTGTGTAAACGCGCCCCTGCATGACCATATATTGTGCAAAGTGCTACTCTTGTGCTGTCCCACAAGAAGTCGATTTCTGATTTCCACACTGGTACATGTACCTGTAACTTGTCTAGTTGCACCTGAAACAATTATTTCTTTTACAGTCTGACTGACATCCTGTCTCAGAACAATTTTGGGGTTTTATCAGTCAAATGAAATTTCCCTGGTCAAGAACACTGAAATTGCAGTGACTTTACTTGGCAAAACAAGGGTAAAATTGTTGTCTGGGCTTTAAGTGCAGCCAGGTACTTGAACTTAAATTATACACAGCAATCTGGTATTATTTTCTAAATAATAAACATTACATTGATCATACAAGAATTTTATAAAAGTAAAAGCAAAGAGCACCAAGGAATATTCCTTCCAAATGGAACACATACCATACATACTGTATGGCAGTGTACAGATACCCAAGTGTACAGTTGTATGTTAAACAATAAAAGCTTGCAATAATCATACCATGCAGGTTAGTGCAAGCTATTATTTGTGACTTAGCTAATGACAATGTCAGTAATTCAGACTATGGTGTTATGGTAACTGATATACAATATAACTATAACATCTCTTGTAGACTGTGACCAGTTTGTATTGGGCCCAAAAACTTTCAGTGCTTGATAATCTGCTGCACGTCATGTACAGCAAGTTCATATACTCTACATTATAAAAGTTTTGGTTCTCACAGCAATGTTGTTGAAGACTCATGTCCTCAAGGACATGATGCTGTGTCACTGGGCAAGTAGTTCTAACATTTTGAACAATTGTAGTGCCTTCAAACACCAGGAACTATGTGCCATACAATACACCACATGCCAAAAGCCTTGAATCTTTTAACTTACATTATGCAAGAAAAGAACTGTCTTGTGTTGAACTGTTTATTCCAACTATTCCCAAAAATTGTGCATATATTTCAGTATACTGGTGTTCACAAACATAAACCAGTATAAAAATCAAATTATGGTTGAGTACTGAAGAAGAAGTATGCACAACTGTCCACTTTAGGCAACATTTTGCTACTTCAGCCTCCTGCCACTTTGATCAACACTTCTATACCACATAAAACAAATGTTGTTTTATTTCTTGCTATATATGACTACATATGTACAAACACAATGAAATTAATATGAAACTTGTACACTTTCAGATGATATAAAATAAAAGAAAATTAAATGTGTAGTTTTATATATGTTACAAAGACGTATTCTAATAGAGCACTATATTATAAAGCAACGTAGTCTACCTTATACTCAACTGAGACTCCCTGGTTTTGCTGTAGCATGTTATGTATCTTTGGCAATGACCACTGCTGATCTTTCAGTGTCCAACAGCTAAGGATATATATTAATTACAATCTATCTTGAATAAAGTAAAACATACAAAAAATGAAATGGCCATTAAACGCAGGTTCCATTCCACTCTGCAACTTTCATCTGAAACATATTGTGCTCCCACAAATACCCAGAAATTTATACTTGGGTTGTAAGCGGGAACACAGGTGGGTTGGTTCTTGTTAAGTGACTGCTAAAATAGCCAGCCTACCTAAAAGAAAACTGTAATAGCTCAACAATTTTTCTTAAATTCTCAAGTACCAATTTCATGGAAATCTGTTTGGCAGTTCTCAAGTTCTTATGTGTGTACACTTGGACAGATGAAGAAATTCTACCAGGCCCTGCACAGGGATGCCAATGCACCTACAAATAAATTCAATATCCAATCACGATCAAGTTATCAGGCCACCTGTACAAAATCCACAGGTGAAGGAGTTATCTATGCAATATTTTTTTCAAAATGGAAGGTTTCATCAGTGTAGTGGTCTGCATCTGTACTGGTAGCACCAAGATGACTGAAATCATCTTGCAGGAAACACCTGTAAGTCATTATAGCCCAAAGCAGAATGACAGGTGATGCAATCAGAATACAGAAGGTCAGTCCCCACTGGCAACAACATGATATCATAATCATGAAACTGTCCCTGCCTACTGAAAGCAGTGACAACCTGTACAGCAACTGCTGTGATTATTACTTTATGTAACTTAATTACACGTAACCACAATCTGTGAGATTTTGTGTCCTCACAGTGGTTGTGATAAAGATTCAAGTCCTCTGAGGTGTTGTGCCATGTTGAGTGGTAACAAGTTACTGATGTTTCAGAGGAGCACAGCATCACAGAAGACCTGAATCTCAATGGCAAGTTGCTATCACACAATAATACATACCTCTGGCCATTAATGTTCGAACTAACATGCGGATTTCCTCAAACCATTTGACCTGCTGTTTACCATTCAATGCATCCAAATTTAAAGGCTACCAATTCCCTACCATACAAGCATAATACAATAATGGACACTGTGTAAACTTCTGAAGTAGAGGTGATACAATGCTACAGCCATACTGAATTACTGGTACTACTTCCTTCAACTATGTAAGATGTGTGACACCAATCATGAATAGCTGCTTACTAATTCCAAGAGCAAAAGTCTAGAAGCATTTTCCGTCTACAGTCAACACCCCTCTTTATATTAAGTATCTCTTGGGAAGGTTCTTCAGTTTTTATGAAAGCATAAAAAAAAGAGGTAAAGTTCTGACATCATTTTATAAATTTAAATACAGCAATTACTTTCACAATTACTTGCTTACTTACTCCATGGTGCAGAGTCCTTCTTGAGCAGCTAACTGGTTTGTAACTAGTCAAGAAATTCCCCGCATTTCACGGAACCCGACGGTTCATTACCGCACTCACAAGCGTCTGCCACCTGTCCCTATCCTGGGCCAGCCCAATCCAGTCCATATACCCACATCCCACCTCCTGGAGATCCATCCTAATATTATCCACACATCTATGCCTAGGTCTCCCCAGTGGTCTCTTTCCCTCCGGTTTCCC
>Ga0123354_10004202_pt1 | contig 20316 bp, 14 predicted proteins | sample TergutLab28metaG_2_FD_97872 | JGI IMG/M metagenome (GOLD analysis project Ga0123354, IMG submission 97872) | Labiotermes labralis P4 segment gut microbial communities from Petit-Saut dam, French Guiana - Lab288 P4 | ecosystem: Host-associated > Arthropoda: Insects > Digestive system > Gut ...
GTTTTTTTTCCCATGGCGTGTGAGTGTGTGGTTTACGGTGGGGGGGGGGGGGGGGGGGGGGTGATGTCTGGGGGTAGAATGGCCAAGGTAAGAAGCTGACCATTCTGCAATGTTTAATGCCGAGTTTATAAATGCTGGAAGCGATACCTCGACATCTCAATACATCTTCATAGCATGGTGCTTAATTAATCAAATATGCAACTTCATCTTTTTATGCAACAGGTTACAATACAAAATAGGAGTGTGGGTAAACACTCTAGGAATAAAAATCCATCTACAGTTCTACTTGCACTAATACACTGACTCTTATTTGTGTAAGACAAGCAACAGTTATGACTGTACATGATATAATCATATGTGCCTTCAAAGTTATGACCTGGAATTCACAGTGGCTGTAACAGAATCAATTCTGAATGAGGGCTGCCAAAACACAGAAATTGTAACACAAGAGACAGATGCCAAGATAAGCAAGCAAAGTATCACAGAAGCATATGCATTATAAACCTCAGAGCCTAACCTTGAAATAGATATTTTTGTTTGACTAAGTATGTGCTAATAACAGCCTAGTCCAGTTACTATATCAAAGACTAACACTTCTGGGGTACAGTCTGTTATTTCAACAAATGTTTGGAATGATAAACTTTGATTCTGCCTCTAAAATAAAATACTAAACCCTACCCTTAGTGCATTAAGTGTTCTTATTTCTTCAGGCAGGTTACCTATCACTAAAATGCAATCTCAATACCTACACTAGTTAGCAATATAAAAGCCCACCCTTGCTAGAACAAAGCGTTTTCAATGCAGCTGTGGAACTGCAAACCAAGTTTCTGTCACTGAAATGAAACTTCAATGCCTGATGTTAGTATTAAATGATTTTACTTTTACTTGTATCTGGGTAACTACAGCGTGTTTGTTACTGCTGGACTGGCAACCCAGATAACAGTATAGTCCATAGTTGTATACAAATTGATTAGTACTACACACAGTCACAAAGATTTCTATTATAACATTACCATTGTCAACAATATATACAGACATGAGTAAAGAAGTAGTAGTATTGCTAGGTGTCAGTAAATGAAAAGGAGCAATGTGGAAAAATCGTACAAGATTAATTCATGCACCTATTCTGCATCAGTGTGATGTAAGGTCAAACTATAACATACTGAAGGTGCACATTAATCCTTGTTCATATTACAGTAGGGAATAGCAACTTCCAATGTGTAAGTAATAAGCATACAAGACAGGAAGTACCTCCAGAATGAAAACACAAATTTAAATGTTTGCATTTGAGGGCAGTTTCCTTTATTCACTGATTCATTCCATTACATTCCATGGATCCTAACAAGGTCAAGAGAACCTTTTGGATATAGAATCTGACAGTACTATGTTAATATTATGTAAATATGCAAGCTGATAAAAAGCATATGTCTAATTTACAATAAGTGATAAAATTTGAATATTAATACACAATATAATATAACAAATTCACATTAGTAAATAATACAACATACATTTACCTACAGTAAACAAACTGACTTATGAAATTATATAAAATTTAATTCTAAAATAAATATACAAGTAATGAAAAACTTTAGTTAATTTCCAATCAAAATATTCATCCAAAGTATAAAATAATTCATAAAGGAAACCTTTTTAAAGCAAGTCTAAACTGTTTCTCCTTCAGAGACAAATTTTTAATGTTAGATGGCAAATGATTAAAAAACTTTATTCCAAAACAAAAGGCTCCTCTTTTGGAACAATGTTAAACTTGAAGTAGGAGGATGTTAATCAATACCATGTCTGGTGTTAACACCATGAATCTCAAAAGTGGATTTAAATAGATTCCTGTTCTTAATCACAAATAATAAAATGGAAAATATATACTGTGAGTGTAAATGAAGAATATTCAGTTTTTTTTAAAATTCTCAACAAGAAGCTTTATTTCAAGGATTTGTAATGGCTCTAACTGTTCTTTTTTTGATCTTAAAAATATTGCTACTACAGGATGATATCTCCCCAAAAATTATACCATAAGTTATAACAGAATGAGTGTAAGAGAAATAAATCATCCTTAATGTTACTTGTGACATGAAAGATTTGACAACCAAGACTGCATAATATGCCTTACTTAATTTGGACATAATTGGTTAGCATGATTTTTTCCATGATAAAATATTAACAATGATTAATCCAAGAAAGTTGGTGCTGTATCAGTAATTGGTTTATTTTTATAGCTTTTATTTATGTTAATTTTATGACTACTTTTAGTACCAAATTGCATAAAATATGTTTTGTCAAAGTTTAATGATAATAAATTAATTTTGAACCAGTCACTTATATTTACAAGTACTTTGTTAAAGTCGTTTATGAACTCAGTAGGACTAGGCTTTGAGATGTGCATACTGGTTTTATCAGCAAACAAAACTGGTTGAGATATATCTGCTACAATTTATGGTAGGTCATTTATACAGAGAAGAAAAAAGAAAGCACCAGTTATTAAATCCTGAGGGACGTTGTGTTTAACTTTTGCCCAGTCCGAATAAATACTATTGTAATGTCTATGATCTGTCAGTACTTTCTGATATCTATCATTTAAATAGGATTCTATCAGTGTAAAGGCTTTACTTACAAATCCGACAAATTCCAGCTTCAACAACATATCATGATTCAGGCCATCAAAGGCATTCTCCAAGTCACAGAATATTCCACGAACTGTTAATTTACTATTCAGTGCTAGCAGAATATTGTTAATTAGTTTATAAGGGGCCTGTAGATTTGATGAAGTACTTCTAAAGCCATATAGTTCATTTACTAATATATTATTTTGGTTTATATGGTTATATATAGTCTTGAGTATATAATATTTTCCAAGACTTCAGAAAAAGATGTTAGTAAAGAAATAGGTCTAAAATTAGATATGATTCTGCTCCCTATTTTAAACAAATCTTTTATCTATGAAAATTTCAATCAAGTGGAAAATACATCTAAGGAGATTTATTATATATGGGTGAACTGATAAATGGAGCACTTCAGTTTAAAATTTCTCCACAATTCCGTTACATCCACGTGAGTTTTCGGCTTTCAAAGATTTGACAATTTTTTCAATCTCTTTAGTAGATGTATAATTAAATTTTATATTAGGGGCAGGATGCATGAAAGTCCGAAACAAATAATTTAGGGGGTTATTTATCATTCTGTAAAGTTCCACTGTTGTCTCTTGTGTGCACTGTTGGCAATCAATTTATCTGCCATTGTTGCAAAACAGGCATTGAGTTTCCATCATGTGATTATTAGTTAATTTTCCATCAATAATTAGAACATGTACAGCATTATTACTCGATTTTCTATCTGTTTCAGACTTTGTAATATTCTACGTGACTTTCATTTTATTGATGGAATTTAAAATCTTGCTATCGCAGTGAAGTTTCTTGCTGCCTTGATTACATTTGGCAAAATCCTGCAATAACAGGCATCAAACCAAGCATTATGAAAAAAAAATCCGCCGTACAAACTACTTTACAATACTATTATACATACCGAACACGACAATAAATGTAACCCTAAGATGCCTGTAGGTCTGCAAGAACACACGACGACTAAGTGGTAAGTGACCACGTGAAACTTACGCCTGAAAGATCGGCCGTATATACTTCTTTCTCTTCCGCATAATCCGTGACCTTCTCAAGATCTGCTGCTCCACTGTCATATTTAGCTATTTTTTTCTGCGACTTCTCTTGCTGAACGTCATCAGAATCGCCGCCAATATCTCCATTGGCATCATCGTCCGCCATTGCTTTCTACTTCGTATGTTCAGTTCAAAGATTACTACTTTTAGGTGCAGTTCTACTCTGATCCATGAGTTCTACACAGTCGAGTCGAAAATGTCCCAGGGAGCCAATTTCTTGGCCACCGCCGACAGCAGCACTGTCGGGAGCTGGTTTGGATGCGGCTCTTTGAATGGGAGTGAATTGCGTTCGTAATCTGTGGTGATATGCGTAGATACTGTGATCTGGCAGCACTTGGGATGGCAGATGCTTGGGTTAATACGTACGGCAAATACGTATGTATTAGCGAATTGCTGTGTGTTTGAAAAGGGTTAGGTGGTGTTGTAGAGTAAGGTGTCACAGGATATCGGTAATATACGTTGCTGCGATTAAAAGTGAACAAGTTAAAAAGAGTAGTTAATAGTTCCAGTTTACGCAATTTCAAACGGACTCTGCGTCATAACCGCACTGTAAAGAAAAATGGACAAGATGGGTTTTGGTGACGGACCTGATAATTTACAACACAGATGGCGTCACCTTCGTAAAGTGTTGGAAAGGTCAGGTCCTTTTTGCCATCCTGACTTTGAGCCATCTCCAGATAATCTGAGTTTTGTGATGGGAACATGTAAGATTTTAGTTATTGGTGCAGGTGGGTTAGGTTGTGAACTACTGAAAGATTTGGCCCTAATGGGGTTTAAACACATACATGTTATTGATATGGACACAATCGAATTGTCTAACCTGAATAGGCAGTTTCTGTTTAGAAGACGAGATATTGGACAGTCAAAAGCAGAAGTTGCAGCTAAATTCATAAGCACTAGAATTCCAAGTTGTCAAGTCACGCCACATTTTTGTAAAATCCAAGATTTTGATGAGACGTTTTACAGTGGTTTCCATATTGTGGTGTGTGGTCTTGATTCTATAGTGGCACGTCGTTGGATCAATGGTATGTTAATATCACTACTGTCTTATGAAGATGGTGTCTTGGATCAGACTACAGTCATTCCAATGGTAGATGGAGGAACAGAAGGATTCAAGGGTAATGCTCGTGTTATTTTACCAGGTATCACAGCCTGCATAGAGTGCACTTTGGATCTCTTCCCACCTCAAGTGACTTTTCCACTTTGTACCATTGCGAATACCCCTAGACTACCTGAACATTGCATTGAATATGTGAAGGTTATTCAGTGGCCCAAGGAGAATCCGTGGGACGTACCTATTGATGGTGATGATCCGCAGCATCTTAATTGGATATATGAGAAGTCTATGGAGAGGGCTGCCCAGTTTGGTATCCAAGGAACAACTTATCGACTGGTGCAGGGAGTTGTCAAGAATATAATTCCTGCAGTGGCATCAACAAATGCTGTAGTAGCAGCAGCCTGTGCAACAGAAGTGTTCAAACTGGCAACAGGTTGTTGTGCTGCACTGGATAACTACATGGTATTCAATGATGTGGATGGTGTGTATACATACACATATCAGGCAGAGCGAAAGGAGGACTGTTTGGTATGCAGTCAGGAGCCTAAAACATTGGAAGTACCAGGACCAGAGGCCAGACTTGAAGATCTTATCACATTTCTGTGTGAAAGTCCTAAGTTTCAAATGAAGAGCCCAGGTGTGACTGCCATCGTTGATGGTAAGAATCGCACATTATACATGCCAACAGTTGCCAGCATTGAAGAGAAGACACGGGTCAATCTCAAGAAATGTCTCAGTGAACTTGGGTTGGATGATGGATCACAGCTTATGGTGGCTGATTCCACATCACCAAACACACTCCTGATTATACTCAAATTTGCCTCTCCACCTGACGTTGACATGAAGTGAATGCAGGCTGCTAAAGAGTGTAATTTGAAGTATGCTGTTCTTTCTAAATAAGTGTGTGCATAACTCCAACTTGGATAAAGAGATTGCTATATGTTAAAATATTGTACCCTTCTTTCCAGTTGATATTCTGAATAAACATTTAATGCCAACAAGAAAACTTTTTATACTTAAGATTTCATTTCAGAGTGTTGAAAATTAAAGTATGTCATTCTACAATTGTTGAGTGTTATGTTTAGGTATATGTTAAGTTATGGCTAAAAGTAAAGGGTTTTGAAATAAGAACCATTCAGTTTTACTGAACATGTTTCATATATGTAAACAACAGAACTGGAAATCCCATTATGAACATGTCGCTGTTCATATTGAGAGGCTGGTTCTTCCCACTGACTTTTCAGCAGCTGTAGTGATTTGTGTGAAACCTGCCCAAGGTTATTAGTATCTATGGGACTATAGTCATTCCCATTGTCCTTCACAAGCCCTCCACACATACACAACTTTGGCAGTATTAAGTGCTGCTAATTTGGAGGCCAAGCAGTGGGTCAGTGTAGGAACATCTGTTTGTTAAATGAGCTTCTTGTTGCCCACTATCTATGGAATAGAATTCTCATGAATAGTAAAACGTGCACACTCTCATGTGAGAAACCCACCTTTCATTCAGCAGTTGAGGAATGTAATAATGAAGGGTACTTTGCATTTTGTGCCAAATTTTCATACTTCTCCAAGGGTCTTGGAATGTTATTTCCCAGTCATATGTTCTTCCCCCCAGAAAACTGTTAAAAGCAAATATCAGGTTTGATCATGCAACTAAGTGTTAATATGAAAACCATGTGGCCAGATATGACTTCTGCATAAATTAAAGGAACGAAGTACGGAATTAAATGAAGCATAAACATTTTAATAAGCCAATTAATACATCAACTAACATATGCACTTGGTAAGACAGTATAAAGTGCATATGTTGGTGTATGAATAGCATAAAATTTAATAAGCCAGTAACCTAATGTATATTGTAAACCTTCCAACTACTATATGTATGCGTTCATTACATACATTACATTCAAGGTATTGAACTAGTTACGTCAAAGTTGGTGTATACCAGCTGCAATGAGTGCAGTATGGTTTGAGGGTAAGTCACGAAAGTTTAAAAATATACAGACAGGCAGGCTGTAATACTATAAACTTACGATACCATGAATAAAATAATTGTTAATTCATAATTTAATAGTGAAAAAATCTACATTAGTTATCTTTTGTCTAAACAGTATTTTCCAGAAACTTGGCATCTTTTGCATGTAGTGTATTAATGTTGTGGTTTCAAATTTTTCTCTGATGCCACTTGTTACTGATGACAAATAATTGTTTACACAAATATGTGGCAATAAACACAGCCTGCATTTGGCAGGCAAATGAGTAAGTTTTAGAAATTGTGCAGGTTAAGTAGGCACTCCCAAAATCACTTTCTCTGGGTCAAAACTACATTGCACAAAGCTTACAATCTTGAAACTGATTTTCAAATTCTTTTTTCGGAAGTCTCATTCTTTCTGGGTGGCAACTGAACCACAGCTTGGACTCTCACAAATTCAGTGATCTGCATGTTTGAAAATGCACTAAGTTTACATTTTCATTTGAATTTCCAGCCTTTTTTTAATCTGAAAATCTTGCATATCCACGCAGTGATACTATTAAATTATCTTCCATGTAGACATTTAACTCATTTCGGTGTTTTGTAATACCTAGAAAGACCAATCGCATTGCCATTACATATTTTTTACATCGCTAACATCATTGTTTTGGAGGTACCTTTTGCAGGAGGCCAGAGTCCAGAAGGGGCTGCATCATCATAATGGACAGATGGTATGTCATTGTTTCAAGGCCCCCCATATCATGCCCTGCAGGCACGTGAAAAGCAGATGTATAGCTCTTCTCATTCATACATGTGTACAACCACTGCAAGCTGAGCACGGTCTTTAACTCCTGTGTTTTCAAAGTTTATTATTCACCAACAAATGCACAAATGATTGTCTTAAAAACAATATTATAATTTAAATTAAAATAGCTTTGACATGCTTCGGTACAGTCACACCATCATCTCTACTCCCAAACAGTGCGGCATACGCACATCAACAAGACCTGACCAATATATGCAGCCATATCACCATTGATTTAGTCATACACTGATGAACCATAATTGACTATTTAACAAAGTGTAACTTTAGCAAGCACGGATAATGAGCTCCCTGAAGATGGTGTGACTACACCGAAACATGTCGGAGCTATTTTAATGTACATTTTAATACTGTTTTTAAGACAATCACTCGTGCCTTTGTGGTGAATAATAAACTTAGATAGTATCAAGATGCACAGCTATTGATTATGCTTGAATAATGTTATTACTTGATCTCAGCTGATGCCTCGGAACATTTACTATGTCATATATACATTTAGCCTCTGTTTTGCTACTCAGGCTTATATTTTTAATTCTTCTACTTCTTCCAGATGGATGATTTTAGCCATTTCAGTTAAAAGACTCTTAAATAAATTGCCTTTCTCTAAAAGGTTTTGAGGTGGATGCAATTAAATTTGCCAATATCAAACGTGTTATCATTGCTCCGCAATTTATCACTTCGACATGTTTCTATGAATGTAATATTTTTGGTGGTGTGTGTTTGTCATTGTTAACATTATGCTCTTGGCAAACACACACTTTCAACAAATTACACACAATATTGCTTGTAATTTGTGAAAAGAAATATTTACCTTACAAGTTTTGTTGAAATGTGCCCCCTAATCTTCTGTAATATGTCTTCTAGTAGGCAACAACTTCAGTTTTAACATTGCTGGGTTTATTATTTACATCATAAGCAAACAATTTAACTACAGCTGCACTACAGGGAACATGAAAGACACCAATTTTTGGCAAATGTAACTAAATATTATCTATAAATTATTCCTGTGCGCACACACACATCCCATGACTTCTAGTGTTTAACTTGCACTTTTTGTGAAAAAAACTGTAGTCTCATTTGGCCACAGTGAAAATGCATGTATCTTGGCAAACTGACTCGATAAGCTTTCCAGTTTTACACACTCTCAGAAGTTTCATGATCCACCATTTTTATATTCCTGTATTAAATCATAAGGCACAAATAATGAGAGGAATTTTTATTATAAAAACTAAAAAAAGTACCTATCTTACTGTATATCACATTAACTTGTTTAGTAACAAACATTTGCAGTTTCACTCAACAATTTTACATCCAATTTTATGATCTTTGAAAAATCTCATGGGTCACAAGTTTCATATGCCTATATTGAACCATAAAGCAGAGAAGTACAACTTTGTAAAAATGAACTTATCTTAAACCTCCAATACTGTTTTCAGATGTCAATTTTCATTCAGATTAAAACAGTAATCCTGAGCACTGCATTAAAAATATACACTGTGTACAGAAGTACCTATATCAAAATGTAGTACATTACTTATTTTGCAACAAATATATAATGTAAAACTTTTTAATAAATGCCAAATACATCAGTTTTCACACTGTCTTTACATTTCCTTGCATTGAAGAGCAAATATAATATAATCTGACTTAAATGTCACCTGTTAATTTCACTTATCTTCCTTGTTGGTATTTTCAGTATCCTGGGTGTATGTGTCATTTATGCAACTCAGTTATAAAAGCCTTCGTGTACTTACTGACAACAGATGATGAGAAGATCCTTGCAGGGTGGTAGGCATGTCTGGTGGGGTGCAGGGGCCTGGTGGCTATGGGGTAGGCCTATTTGACTGCTGTTGATATGACAGGCATTTTTAATACACATACCAAACACGTCCAGCATTTTGAGTTGTGGGCAAGTGAACTGTGTACTGTATTGTTTTGTGAGCTTGTGATCATATTCTAGACAGAAGTGCATGTGATTGTAAAATGTCAAACACTGATATGGGAAAACCCTTCACAGTGAAGTGTGGGACAATCACCAGCATAGTGAACTTGTTTGATGACGAATGCTGTCAGGATCAATGGCAGCAACGTGTCATTCACCATGAAATCTTGTGTATGTACATCCACCTGAATTCCTGGCAGGGATCTTCTCTTTACCTGCAGGAAATATATCAGGATTTCCTTGCGCTATTGTGTCTTGTTCCTTACTAATGCATGTGCACTGTTGCTGCTGAAATGGTCTGGAAATGTTTTCTCAGTATTATATCAAGATTCTGCATGTCCTCACACAAATACAAAAAAAATATATATATATATATATATATATATATATATATATTACACACACCAGCTTTGATTGAATATAATGGACTGGAGGGCAGTTTTGTCGAAGTACAACATGCTGCTTGTCAAATATTCAATGGGAAAGTAGGCCATTTTAGAATTTTGCAAAAATGTTACAAACAATGCATAATGCTCGCAATTTAGGTTTATATCTGACCTGTACAGGATCAAGTACATCTAATTCACCTGGCAACTTTTATGAAGACTTGCAATGTCAACTGTGAACAGAATATGATGTGCAGATCCGAGACAAAATGTGGGTGGATGCAGCCTCCCTACTATGTGCTTATGAACATGAAGAAAAGCAAGTATGCCATGCACAAAATGAACTGCTTCTAACACAGCATGGACATGATGCACTGTTCCTGATGATGTAAAATACAACAGACGAGAAAACTGTTATGATCTCAGCATAATGTATAACAAGGTACATTTCATTAAAGGTACAGTCTGTAGTAATATTCTGCTCTCTTGGATTTAGTCAGAAGAAACAACTTCATGCAGAATCAAGGGCTCTTCAAAATTATGAGCAAATAAACTCCATTGTGCAGTTAATTTGCTAATTGTATTTGAAGTTGGAAGTTAGTATCTAAGCATCAGTGGATGTACAGTGTATTGTTATTGTGCATATATAGTTATTTTGCTATGAAAGTTAATTCTCCACAGTGGAGCTCTTGGTTTAGTTAGAAGATTCTGGGAGAGGTTGGCAGACATTGAGATTATGTTGCTTAATTAAAACTATCCCTCCTGCCTAGTCAGATGATCATCCTTGTTAAGGGTATCCAAGGAGTTTTGGTCACTGCTACCAGTTAACTCTGCTGACGAGCTCTGGAGATCTTCTTGCTTTTGTCATTAGTTTTTGGAGGTGGTTGTCTGACTGAGGAGATATGGCGGCTGTACACACTGTAGACAAAAAACCATGATGTATTACATTACCAGCATAGGAATACAGTACTGACAGTAACACAAGAGCTCAAGTTGGTTAAAAAACTTGAGATAAGGAATCAAAACACAGACACAAAAATAAGCAGAAGAAGAAGTGAAAGCTTATGGAAATGGGGATACCGTACACAACATAAAACTACAAAAAAACTAAGCTACTTAAATTTGTATGGAACTCTGATAGTGGTGCTGGATTTCCCCAACATAACAGCATGAAAAAATCATCACATGAAGAAGTGAATGCTGTCTGTCGATGGTTCAACTAGAAGAAGCAACAAGAACATCAGTCTCTGGTACCATGTGTGTGCACCAAGCCAATTGTTTTCATGAAGCTTTTGAGATCTGAAGGTGAGGTCCATAGATTCCAGGATCACCTTCTCCCCTTTATTGGCCTGAATAATCAGTACTCTGCTAGTAAGCTGGCAGTATGTGAAGTCTCAAATTACATTATAACCCCATTTAACCAAAAATGGATGACTAAATTTTGGAAGTTATATGCTACTTGATTTTTTCTTCCAGTATTTCTTGTCTGAAAGTATGTACATTATATGGAAGCACAAATTATGTTACACATTTTCCATACTCTAAAAGAAAATGCAAAACCGAAAGCTTGACTGTACAACAAATCACGTCAGAAAGAGAGAAAAGATACAATTAGACAAACTGTGTAATAGCTTCATGCAAAACATAAGCACCTAAATGCCACATAACATTTTTGGACAGGCCACGTCAAAATTGAATAAACACTCACAGAAAGTTCCTCAATAAGTATTTAGTACATGATAACTCACAAATGAAGAAAAGAAAGTATATGAGGGCTGGAAGTCTGCAGACATTGGTGGGGAAAAGAGGTAAAATCTGTTTCACCCAAAACAGTGATAAAGATTCACGTCTTCTGAGATATGACACCATGTCATTGGGCGAGAGTTTCTTACCTTTCAAAGGACTGTAGAGTCTTCTTCTCAAAGTCATATAGATGGAAAACAAAGATTCTTCTTGAATCACTTGGCTATGAAGATGAACGCACTATGATCCTTAGAAACATTGGAAACTACTTGCCCAACAACACTGCATCATATGCCAAGATCTGAACTGTTAGCAAAACTGCTGTGGGAACCTCAAATCTTGCAAAGAGGTGGTGTCTGAATTTTAATTCAGATAAATGGAAGCAACTCATTAGCCTCTGAAAGAAGCAACACTCTATTCTTACAATGATTTTAAGTTATGGAGATACTTACTATCTGTATGTTTCTGTGCGGATGTACTCCATGACATGCGACACTCCTACCTGCAGCTGATCTGCAATGGGTGTTACCCATGGGTTGTTCTCCATCTTGAGAACAGACTTGTTGCTTACCAAATCAAGATTGCCTGTCAAACGAAACACCACCACAAGCTCAAATATAAACAGCAGTGGAAACCGTCAGTAATGCTTTCTTTATGCTAAAATCAAAGACACAGACTTTAAATTTGCATACAGCATGAAATATTTATTCGGATACCAGTTTCCATTAAAGTATTATGAAATATTTACCGTACAGTTTTCTATAATTCATAAGTTTTTTGCTGCATTCTGTGGGCAATACAGTTGAATTACACAGGTTCTCTTTTGTTTCTTGTTTCAGTCCTGTTTCTAGTATTAATTTCCTATTAACCATAATGTAAATCCCAGTCATGTAAGCACATGCCTGTATTTAACAGGGATTTATGTCCCGGAAAGGACAGGGTCACATAAAATGTATTTGTTTCAATTCCACATAACAACTGGAATATTTAAAAACCCCATCTGTCTGTACACAAACTTTCTGAAACATTCAAAGCATATTTTTATGCTTAACATAAACTGCTGGTACACAATAAACTGTGACAAAAAATTTTTCTGTGGGTCATACATTTTCCACTGGACTTCCAGTTACTGATCAGGTATTATCATTCATCAAATGTTGGTCTATTACAGTAAATCTCAGCCAAATTTGTCCCATATTTTGGGTTCTGTTACTCATAGGCCACCATATGGACATGCATATTAACACATACTTCAGTAGTGTTCTGATGCACCCAGTACCCTCTCAGCCTCACCATAGAATTAATAGCAGTACCATGGCATTTGTTAAGTGTCTCATGTTTGTGACTGCTAACTTAATATCGTTGTTACACATGGATACTCACCAATCTCTGGTGGCAGGACAGTGAGGCGGTTACCCTGAATATGCAGCTCCCGCAGTCTAGTGAGATCACCAACTTCTTTGGGCAGCTCCACCAGGTCATTCTCACGAAGCACCAGCTGCAAACACAACATAGTACACTCATATGTTTGGTATTTATTAAGGAAATGCTATGAACTACTCAAAATTCATAATACTTAGTCACAGGGAAAAATTAAATCAAGGAATTGCTGGAAATATAAAGCAACTACAGTGACTAAAAAGTCACATAATCCACTATAAAAGTAATCACACACAGCTTAAAACTGGTCCAAAATTATCTGATGTTCCCCCTTACCCAGCCAGGTTAATTTTGTGCAAAAATCTCCTGATTATCCAGTGCTGAAAATACTCAATTCAATACCTCACAATGTCACTTTCAAAAATAGCTATATTAGTAATTAAAATATTTATATAGAAAGAGGACATTATAAGCATTGGTATGCATGACTTTTCAAAAACCTGGTATAACTTGTACCCACCGCTACCCATTTAACTTCCCATGTAACAAAATACACTTAAGTTCCTATGCGAAATCAAAACCCTTTCTCAGAAAAAGTTTCATGTTAAGTAGTTATGTGACTTCAAAGTCTTCGCGTGCCTTTCAGACATGACATAAATGTATAACTTAGACAGCATGGGTCAGTTTAGCTCCTCTTTCAGTTATTCAAGTATAAAAACATGTATCAGCAGTACTATAACAGCTAGGATACTTTACTTCTAATTCTTCTCTCTACCTCTACCATTACTATTGCTACTGCTGCTGCTGTCACTGCTAATGTTGCTACTACCACTACTACAACCACCACAAACCACCACCACAGGTGATTCAACTTGAATGGAACATTAAATAAATGGAACCATACAGAACAGGCAGGGGGTCTGTTTAAGAAACATAGTGCACTAAGAAAAATTACTTACAATTTGCAGGTTCTTCAACTGTCCAACTTCAGCTGGCAGAAACTCAAAATCGTTGTCACCAAGGTACAAGGCACGCAGAGTTTCTGCAAGAAAGACACAGCTGCAACATTAAAATGAAACCTTTCACTTACAGACTCTTCAAACAGAGATATGAGAAATTTTACCAGCCAGGAAAGCCACTGCAGTCTTTGGAAAACATCTGTCCAGCCTTCGAACTTCATAACACTCTTACTTTTCCATGCAGCAACTTTTTAACCACCAGTCAAAACATGTTAAAACGTAAGAAACCTAACTTTTCTAAAGCTAGTTTCCCTAACTGCCAAATAAATGTTCCTGGATAGTTCTGACAAATTTTGGGTACATACTGCGTATTTCTAGGAAAGCTACAGTAACATCCCTATGTAATGAATCTCTGAGGAAACAGCTGTTATTATATGAAGTCAAGGTTTTTAGTAACTGGGGTCCACATTAAAAACTGCTCATCTGCTTATATGATTTACAGCACACTACAGTCTTTTACACAAGTAATTATGGTAATATCAAATAAACAATGACAAACAGCATATATAAAAAAAGTATAATTACATAATAAGTAATATGAAATGTATTTATAAAATGATTGACACATGAAATAAAAGACTGAAAGAACCTCAAACAGAAATCACAGCAACTATTATGCCTCAGACAACACAGATTTAAGTTCACACCATGTGGATCACATGCCAAGCATATTGGTTGTAGGTAACAATTTCTGGCAGACAGAAAATATGAATACTGAATATTGCACTGACCTCAACAGTAATAAACTTAGGTACAGAAAGCAAAAAATTTCTTCCACTAATTGAGGATTACACACTAAATTAAAATTCACTACAAAGGATGGGATAATACAGTAACTTATACTAGGCTTTGCCTGAAAACCCTCTCCCAAAACACTAAATGAAGGAACACTAAATTGGGATGTCACTGTTTGTATTACATACCACTATCAGCAAGCTGCATGGCAGTAAAATGAGAGGTTTGTGGTGATTTTTATTATTGCTAACAGCAATACAAGAGGCATACCCCTGATTCCAAACTATTATTCATTATGTATCTCCAACACCAGGGGTTAGTTCCAAACTCTAAAATCTTACCAGACTACACACACACCTCTCATGTCTTGTAAAGTTCATAACAACTGCATTCAAACAAGCAACAGACTGATCCCAGAAGTTTTCTCTTTCAAACATACAACACGAGAAATAAGAAGACAGCATTACCCATCATGAAGAAGTTCCCAGGCAAGTTGCTCTCATCCAAGTTGTTGTATGTCAGGTCTAACACCTCCAGTACAGGAAATGCCCCAAAACCTCGAGGCAGAACACCCAGACGATTCATGCTAAGAACACAACAGTTTGGAAAATGTTTAGCATGCATCAGTTTCATTCCCATAATTGAAGTTGTTAATCACTTGTGTCCTAATTTAAATAACAAACCACATGGCCCATTTCAGTTTACATAAATAACCACATAGCATTTCAGAAGGGCCAACAAGTCATAGTGCAGTCCTTCAACTTTTCACTGCATCCCTCAGCTCTGATCAGTATTAGGACAAAAAGGGTTAACCCACAAAAACAGCAAACAATAACTGTCCATATGCTCGAATACCATACCATAATGGTACATGAAGGAGTGGAGGTAAATATCCAAATATTCTTAGCCCTGGCACCAGATAGCAATAAGTGCCAGCTACACAACCCATCTTGTTTAGCTTCACAGACAGAGCCCCTGGTACCCCATCAGATGGGAGGCTAGGTTCACCCCAGAGCTGGTTTGAAGACACTGGAAGATAGCAACATCTCTTGCCCCTGCTAGGAATTAACTCTGACTCCTAAGTTGTCCACCCTGTAGTCTAATCAGAGCTATCGTGGCAAATACTACATTGTATAAACAAGACAGGGTATGTACATGTAACGTAACATGATGGAGTGTTTGCGTAATGTCCGTACCGCCTCAGCTATCCTAACAGCCTGATACAGTTTCACTCAAAGAAGTACTTTTATGCTGATTTAACATCATCAGCAACAATGAAACCTATTCAGGTCTTAATGTAAAATGCCTGATATTTCTGCCTAATTTTAACAAAATTTAAGGTTTCTTGAAAGACTTTCACAAAAGTCACCAAGAGTAAATTTCATGAAAATCCAACCAGCACGAACTGCGCCAATATGTGTGGACTGATGGACAGATAGGTAGACATGAAGCTAAAAAGCACTTATCACAACTCTGCAAATGCATCTGGCAATAGTACATTAAATGTATTTATTTGGTTAGTAGCAGCTGCATCATAACATTGGGAAGATAATATTCACTGTTTGGTATCCTTGCTACATCCTCAGACAGATTGGGTTACTTATGACAAGAGAAGAGATGTAAATCCTCAACATTCAAAAGCTTTATGACAATACAGCTTCATTCATCAATCTTTCTCACAAGGAAAATGCAAATAAGGAAAAGAGAAAACTGACAGGAAACCACCAAAAACATCCACTAAAAGGATACGAGAATAAATAATTCTAATGAATATAACAACACATCAAATAGCATAAAAATGTTCAAAACTAACAACAGTACATAAGCATACAAAAATGACATCACATAACTAAATTAATTGCAATTTACGCCATTCACTTTGGGATAATATTAGGAAAATTTCACTCATTATAACTGAGGAGAAAGGGGATTATAATTATGAGGAGGAGGAGGAGGAGAAGCAGAAGAAGAAGTCAGCAAGTGATATGGTTCATGAAAACACCACACATCACTACTAATGGAGGACAAGCACAAGAGCAAAGGAACAGTGTGTTACCTGGCTTATTGAAATACCTTCACGTGAAACAGGAAGAATAACGAACCAGTAAAGGAATTCTGAGCATACTCACCCTACATTCAAGATACGTAACTTTGGCATAGAAGACAATGAAGTAGGAAGCTCTTCAATTTGATTGTTGAAAAGATTTAAGATCTCCAAATTAATCAGATTTGCAAGGCCAGGTGGTACAACTGAAAAGTAATCAGTTAAATGTGTTATGTTACATAAAACTTCTCTCTCACCTGGTGTCTCCAATATGTTTGGATATTAATGTGGAGACATGATAGCTGGTTTGTCCAATCCCCATGGTCACAAGCCAGCCATCGCATCTCCACTCAAATATCTGAATACATTTTTTCTTCCAAGCCTTCACAATTAAATGACCCTTACCAGATGGAGGCACCCTGTTACACATACCCCACCCTTTACCCCACAGTAAAACGTTCCAACCCTTCTCTTCAGCCAGTGTCCTGTTCCCTATGGACAGCACTAAACTCACTAAACTCCAAACCTGAAACCTTACTCCCAGTAAAAGATATACATATTAGTCCACTTCCTCTCTCTAACTCCAAAGGCAGAAGTTACACATTAGACACAGGCTATAAAACCCTAAGGACAAAGTTACTTGTGGTACACAACTGGGTTTGCTACCTATCCACGGTGGTGTACTGAGTTTTCCAATTATTTGTTTTTAGAAATTAAAAGAATTGTGTGACTCACCCTGAATTTTGTTGTGACTTAGAGTCAATCTTGTTATGTTGAGCATATTGACTGAAACAGTAAATAAGGTTTATCATTATGTTAACATGTTACATCTTCCAAGCATGAATCACATCCAAAATATATAAATAACCAACAAATGCATCTCAATATTTATGATGCATTTTATTCACAATGTGGGCCGGGTAGCTCAATCGGTATAGCCACTGACTATGGGCTGGACAGTCCGGGATCGAATCCCGGTGGGGACGAGATTTTCCGCCCATCCAGACCGGCCCTGGGAACAGCCCAGCCTCCTGTAAAATGGGTACCAGGTCTTTTCCGGGGGTAAAGAGCGGCTGGGGCGCGCTGCTGACCACTTACCCCCTTCTAGTGCCGCGGTCATGGAAGAGTAGAGCTATACCTCTACCCACCCTCTGGGCCACACCGGGCCTGTAACAGGATCACTTTACCTTTACCTTTTATTTTATTCACAATGTTCTCACCAACATGTTTCACCTGGCATTCTGGCTTTCAGGGTATTTTATTACTTCAAGAAAACAAATGTACAAATCTGATTAACCATGTCACCATCATTCCATAACAATTAAAATTATAATTTCAGTTAAAATTATGTAAGTAAGTATAGAAATGTAGATAAAAAATGGATCATTATTTAAAATCCTGGAAGTTACAACTGTTTGGTCTGTGTGTAGTGATGACTGATGCAGTAATGTGGTGAGCTTTAATACAGCACATAGGTGATGTATTGATGGTGTGGAATACTAGTTCCAGCTAGTTCCAATATGTTGGTGAGAACATTATGAACAAAATACATCATAAATATTGAAGTAAGTTATTTATATATTTTGGATAGTTTATCATAATAAAATTAACAGCATCACATAACTGTGCAATACACCCCATCCTAAAAACACTACTAAAATCACAAGTTGAATGTTCTGTTAAAAAACTGGATAATTTTTTGGTCATCTTCTAGGTAGTCTAAATGCCAATAACTCAATGTGCAATAGAGATAATGCCTTTTATCGGAGCTCTTGCTTTTTACTGTCAACATCTGGCACACACAGAAGTATCATTTTCTTTTCAAAGAAACCTTGACACAAATCTGTTCAAACAATGAACATTACTATCCTGACTGGCCAATTTGGTGCACATGAGTTTACATGTCAATATGTTAGCTAAACCATGTGACCTCTCCACCAAACAGTATAAAAGATATCAATGTGCTCTCTTCAGAGCTGGGACAGGCTTGTTGGTATAGTGAATAGGATGTGGGTTGGACAATCTGGGGTTTGAATCCCAGCAGTGGCAGCAGATTTTTCTCATCTCCAAAATGTCCAGACCAGCTATGTGCGCCATCCAGCCTCCTATTCAATGGGTACTGAGGTTCTTTCACAGGGGTACAGCAGCAGGGGAAAGAAGTTGACCACTCACCTCCACCTACTGCTGTGGTTAAGAATGAGTGGATGTATACTTCTACCCCTCCCACATGCCTCCATTGCATGGACAGGAATAAGTTTGCCATTACATTTACCATTGCATTCTCTTTCTAAGAATCATTCACATGTGGTGAGCTTCTGTTTTTCAGGTCTATTGCAGCAATATTAAATCAGCTACACCTGACATTTGCTGTAATGGTCTTGTTCTTGACACTGCAAATAGTTAAGTTTCTATCAGTCTAGCTCACGAATAGATATGTAAATCTGTTAGCAAACTGCAGCTTGTTGATCCCACCAAATGAATAAGCAAAGATAACAGCGTCAATTTGATCAGATAAATGTTTTGTGTTTTCACAGCAAAATTTAGGGGGATGATAGAATTTTCAAAAGGTGAGTTTCAAACTTCATGTTGTCTAGGGGGGGGAAGAAAAAAAAAACCACACACACACAACAATTTCCTCATCTCCTATACATAAAAAACCAGAACAAGTGAAGAAGTGACGAAAAACCTGAATTAAAAGCACCAATTTCTGTCCCTTTTTCATCTGATGATGACAACTGCTGGACTAGCAGCCGGACAAATGAAAGATTTTTGCAAAATATATGAGTATCTATTAACAACATGAAACTGTGCTATATGCCATGCTGAAAGCTGGAACTCACTTAAGCCTTACAAAGGATAGGTATGATAAAAGTGAACTTCAACTGGATAACAAAATTTGGTACATTTAAAGAAACTTATTAACCCTTTAAATGCCGAGTTAAATTCCATTGCCATTTGCAGGCATTATTAGGAGCTCACCATATTCTACACGTTAGCAGGATAAGGGTTAATCATAAGAAAACTGTGGAACATAAAACAAGGTTGAAGTTAACTACAGAACCCAACAAAGAGATTTTGTTAATGTGGCTTTAAAGGCATTATATCATAAAACGTTATTATCACAAAAATTGTTTGCGCTGCATATCAAGAGGTAAATGAAACCAACCATTTAGCAATTCGGAATTTCAATTTAATTTACAAAAACTTGAGCTGGGTCATATTCTTCATTCTGTGAACACATTACTAATAGTGAGAATCACAATTGTGATGGGAAACAAACAGCAAAAAAGGGTTAAATATGACAGTGATCAAAAGTAAAATTTAACTCTTAATAAATGATAATTGGGTACTGAAGAAAAGAAAGGAACAACGTTTAGAAGCAGCACAGATGAAATTTTTGAGACACTTACTTGGAATAACAAAACTAGATAAAGAAAAGAATCAATGTATTAGGCAAAAAACGGGAGTACAGTACATAGTAAAGGAAATAAAACAGTACCAGAAAAAGTGGCTACGACACGTACAGAGGA
>Ga0123354_10004203_pt1 | contig 20310 bp, 14 predicted proteins | sample TergutLab28metaG_2_FD_97872 | JGI IMG/M metagenome (GOLD analysis project Ga0123354, IMG submission 97872) | Labiotermes labralis P4 segment gut microbial communities from Petit-Saut dam, French Guiana - Lab288 P4 | ecosystem: Host-associated > Arthropoda: Insects > Digestive system > Gut ...
AAAAAAAAAAAAAAAAAAAAAAAAAAAAAAAAAAAAAAAAAGAAAAAAAAGGGGAGTGGGGGGGGGGTGGGGGGGGGGGGGGGGGGGGAAGAACGCCGATTGTGCAGTAAATTTTAAAAATGCAGTACGTGTGCTTGTTGCCTAAATATATGAAATGAATTTTTCTGGGGTGTTGCTGTATGTGTATCCTACATATTGGTCACTAGTATCTTAACCCTTTTGCTGGCAGTGGGGGCATTTCAATTTCATATGTACATTGGCAGACCTTTTGAAGAATATCAGTCAGAAATGCGGGTAGTTTAAATTTATTTTCTTGTATCAAAGCAAATAGAATTCATGACAGCTTTTTCAAAGAAATATTAGTGTATATGTCTTGAATCATATCTAATTTTTGCATAACTGTTCAGTAACGCTTCTTTATGCGATATTCATGGAAAGACGCAGTTTTGCGAAGTGCTACATTGCAAGTTGAGCGTATAAGACTGGTTTCTTCTATTTGTTTATGTACTGACAAACCCTACACCTTCTCAAAACCGAACCGTCATTTTTTCGCTTGGTCAAACATGAACCATTTTATGTTTTTCAAGTCTACCTCGTGGATGAGCAGCTGGATCCTTCATCAGCAGTGGTTTGCATGTCGGTGCTCTTGATGTTGAGGCTAGTGATACATCCTGCGCTTCCATTCTCATCTTCTCCCCCTTCTGGCTCCATCATTTTTTCAAACAGTCAAGTATCAAGTCCTTGGAAGCATATTCTTTGCACTTCTGAATTTCATTTGTGGTATATTTTTTGGACAGTATGAGACTGTTTAGGGTGGCCATGCGTAGCAAAAGGAGCACAGATTTCTTAGTCCATTTCACAGTTTTCGTGCAACGTGGTCAGTATTGCAAAATTTGGCTGCCCTGTGCACACCTTGCATATAGTTGTTATAATCTTGAATTATTTCTGGCTTCTTCATTGTTTCATCCTTCCTGTTCTTTTCTGTCTCCACAATCTGTGTTGTGTAGTGTTGAAATAAGCCATACATCCCTCTTATCTCTCCATACATTTACCAGAACTTGGCCTTTACAACAGGAAGTGGTCTGTCCTTTCTTCAAGTATTTTAATTTTTCCTTAATTTCCTTTGTAACTCCTTTGTCTAGATGTAGAGTACCACAGATGTGTGTATTTCAAGAGCATTTCACTCATTTCTGCACTCTTATTCCAATTGCCCTACTCCTGTACAAATGATACCCTTTACTGAGCAGTTGTGCACCCAGAAGTTGAAAATCCAAATTTATACTGGTCATGATTTACCACTATACCAGCCATATTACATATGAATCACTCTTGGACTCAGAAACCAGGTAGGCTTTAATTCCATACCTGTTTGGTGTATCTAGCATGTGTGCTTTGAAAATTATCCGGCCCTTCAAAGGAGTCATGGTCTTACTTCTATTATCAAGTTCATCAGACTTTATACACCTCCTTTCCTGTGTAAAATCACATTGAAAAAATTTTGACTCACAAGATGAACATTGCAGCACTTCGCCATGTTTCATGCAATAATTTTGGCCAACTAATACTAAGGGAAGTTTGGTAGGTTAATGAAAAGTCTTGTTCACATGTAGCTGTGTATTACAAGACCTGCGTTGAGTAAGAGAGTTGCAGGAGCACTCATTGTTCAGCGTAACACACATACATTTCTTGAAAGAGCTGATACTAAGAAATGTTATATCATTTGTTATTCTAACAATCTGTATCTTGGCAGCTGACTAAATAAGAGTTTCATGTTCAAGGTTAGATCCTGATTGATGCATAGTCATGATTTCATCATGGTGTGTTCAGTCATCGGAGGTCAGGAGCTGGTACAATATGCACACGCACAGAAGCAGGGAAATGTGTCACCGCCAGGCAACGTTATTGCCTCGACGGAAAATTATGTTAACGCCAGCAAAAGGGTTAAAGGCTGATTTTTTTGAGATGTAGTTCAGTAGTTTTAACATTTGTAATCATACAGTCATAGTTAAGACCAAATTATAGATAGTACAATTAATAGGATTTGCCATCTACTTATTTAGGGCAGTATATCTTTTGTGGTTCTATGGTTGTATTATTTCTTTCATATTGTTCTCCTGGGGTTTTTGTCTACACCAATCCCATGCTAGACATCTGTCCCTTTGTCTTACGAATTATACCCGGTGATCTTATGCATAAGAGTTTTAATGAGCTGGACATACATTACATAATGAACTTGATGTTGTCTGCTAAGATGTCTTGGGGCTGTTTAACCCTTTCACTGCCATTTTCCGTTTTTAAAGGAGCCCTCTCATGGTACACTTTTCATTTTAACACCTAAAAGCCATATATAATTTGTTGTTGAAACTAATGGCCAGAAAAGTTTCTTTCAATGGTCTTTCAAATACTAAATAAACATAGGCCAGGAGGACCATTGTTTCTAATCGAGATGTCGTGTACAGCATCGAAAGGCTAAATTTGTAAAACTGACTTAACATTGAAGAAGCATAGTCATGTGGTAATTTGAAGTTGATTTTGTGTTTAGTATTGAATGTTGTAGTGGTGGTGGTGATGGTGGTGGCGGTTAACCCTTTGCTTCCCCATAATGTGGTAAAACTGAAAGGCCCTTCTCCTTGTGACAGTGTAAAGCATAGTACAGTTTCATTGAAAATGTAAATATCTGGACAAAAGAGACCATGTTGATAGCTTCATGTACTGACTGGAAGAGGCAAAGGGTTAATGACATACATTTTCAATGACAATATGTTTAGGTCATAGTACTATTTAATAGCAAGTCTCTTCATCACAAAATGGCTGCTTGAATATCGTACATATGCGTAGTTTAGCCAGGCTGTTTAGTGCACATTGTGATCTTCATATCGGATTGGTCAAACATTGTGGTATTTCTTGTATGTAATTATGAAAAATGGGAAACGGGTATGAGAATTTCATCCAGTTTTGTGTTGGGATATGTATGTTAAATATCTGGTACAGTACTATTTATTTATGCATCAGACTTCTGTGATGCAGTTTGTTTGATTTTGTGGTCGGTTTTCCAGATCAGAATTAAGCATTGACACTCAAAAGGATGTATCAGTAAAGGCTGTAAGTTTTCCATCCTGACAGCATAGTTGATGTGACTAGGGTATGGGCTGAATGACCAGGGAGTTTAACCAGGTCAGTACTGTGGGTCACCCAATCTCCCAATCACAGGGTAGGAGAGGATCGTTACTAGAGGGATTGAAACTGACATCCTCCATCTAGTGCTGACAGTAATTATAAGCAGAGCTATACATCTACTGCTCCATATGCATTCATGGCATGCACAAGGACAGCTTTACTTTATGTTACCTTACTTTTCATATTAGACAGTATGCGGAATACTTCAGACATCAGTTGCTGCCACTTCGGAATCCATCTTGAGGAATGAAAACAGATTCATGTAGATAATAAAATACATGGGTAATTTAAGGAAAATGGGTAGCTTAGTTAAGATGTTGGGAGACTTGAAGTTGAAGGGTCAGATTGCATCTTACTGATGCTGCACACCTTTCAAATGATATATCTCATAGTGCGACCTTTGGCGTACCTCTGTCTTCCTGTACGATTTGCATTAAAAGATTTCAAAACAAGTGTCAGAAATCTATCACAAAACATCTAGTGTACTACATCTGTCTCTAGATGAATAATTTTGACTTTATGTGGGGAACTTCTGGACACCGGTGAATATAACTGACATCAAACTGGACTCATTTATGCCACTGGGTTGTGGTAAGATTGTGTATACATTTTTTTACATAACATTTCTAAAAGTTAGGTTTTTTTGTCAGCCACAGATGAAGCTGAAGTAATTTATGGGTGTAGGTCAAGGACCTGTGTACAGAGGACTGGGTTTAACCCCCAGGTTAGTCCACATGGGATTTTTCATGGACGTAGTGGCACTAGGGCAGGATTATCTTGGAGCATTACTGTTTTCATATGCCAGTTACTGTTCCACCTATGTGCCCCTACATATGTCATCAGGAGTTGCTAAAATAGGCCCAAGTGATGTGACTGTCGGTCTTGCCCAACTCATATCCTGTAGGGTCTCTTTGTCAGAACAGATTTAGTTGTGCCAGTGATTTCCTTTTGGGAAAATATTTTGTTTTAGCTGTACTGAATGTATTGCCATATAGTCTTGTCCCTTGTTTTTAAACCTATTTGTATGATAAGCTGTGACAAAGGAAAGAGCCACTAGACTACAGGTCTGAGCAGGAGCAAAAGACTTCCTGGGTCCATGTCAGCTGTGGTGGGGGTAGAGCAGCCATATTTTGAATTTGTCCGCCCACATCCATGCTGTTCTGTGGTTAATGTGTGGAGCTATACCATCACTCTCTCCTGTGCCCTACTTATATACCTTTACCTTTCAAAGAAAAATATATACAATATTTGGAAATTCAAAGATGCTATTTCGATTTAGGAAATATACTCCTTGGTCATCCTTCTGAGTGACAATGACTGAATCTGCAGGTTAATGAAATAACCATATAGACTGTGTTTGCATAATTGTGTGCTGCTGTTGGATCTGAAATGTGTAATTGTAGACTGTATACATGTTTGAGGTTTGTATTTCGGCGTTGGTGCACATGAGGCCAACAGAAAGTAAATTTGAATAATGCACAGTGAGAATAGCAATCAATTTGAAGTGTACTTTGTCATAAGTTTGATCTGATACAATGCAATGCTTTTGTTTTCAGTGGAAAGTGTATTTATTTAAACCCATTGATTCTCTTATGATCAGAACAATCCCATATTTTCATTCGAGTGGCAGTTCCTCTTTAAGAATTCACATAGAGCTGTATTGGCATATTAGTAACAGGTCTTCGGTTTAATTTAGACAGTGCTGAATTTGAATCTTGGATAGAGCATTGGCTCACTAGACCGGGGATTGTCATTATTTTCCTCAACCCTCCCAATCAAGTGCCAGAGTAGTACCTTAATTTGGCTACAATAATTTTTGTCCCATCTTTTTTTGAGTTCCTTCCACAAAGTTCTAACTTGATGCCAAGTAGCCACTGCAGCCAATAGAGTGTTGTCACTTGAACTGTGGAACAAAATGATGCATTTCAAGAAGTTAACGCCGTCTTTAGTGATTGTATTTGGTTTTTGGATTTCTGTGACTGCTTATGATGTCCACAGGCAAAAAACCTTATTGGCTGGAATCAAGAGGTGATAGTTGCTTATTTGTATTATCTTAATGAACTTTTTGGATCAGAAATGTGTTTGCTTAATGACATACCTCATTCATAGCAAGGAAAATTATGTTTCTTTTATTGTCTCTTGCATCAAATTCTGGAACATTTTTGCAGAAGAATTGCATATTTATGTTCAATCGTACAAGAAAATTTTTATCAAAAGTAGGCATTCCATACAAAGAGAATGCTCTTAATACTCCAAAGACACTGACACAGTCTTTGCATTTCACTTGCATGCCGATTTTATCTAGGACACCGAGACGTAGTTGAAATTAATCAGGTGTGGTTCATTATCCATTCTTCATAGTGAGTTTAGCATGTTTAATTCTGTGAAGATAAATTTTGGAAATTCTGTTGCTTATTTGGTCCCTTCATTGAAACGTAAGCAGAAGAAGAAAATATTGCTCTGTGGTACACATACGTAGGCTGTCCGGAAAGTATCCTTCCATTTTGAATATCTTGAGAACTGGTCGCTTGGCCCTGATGTAACTTGGCAGCCAGTCAGAGGAGACCTTACTGTTCATCCATGGACGGTCACTCTCCCATGGGACTAGTCAGACGCCATTGACTGAGCTTGTGTGCTGTTTGACTGTCACATTCACAATGACTGAGCTATCAGATCAGACAATGCACCTGCCCATTCTAAAGCTCCTGTGCAGGCTTTTCTGGCAAAGCATCACATCACCCAGGTCTGTCAGCCCCCCTAACAGCCCTGATTTGATTCCCTGCGACTTCTGGCTTTTCCCAAAGCTAAAATCACCATTGAAATGGAGATTTGTTAATGCAACAGTCAAACAGTGCACTAGCTCGGTCAACTGTGTCTCATTGCTGACTGCCTAGCCCCATGGGAGAGTGACTGTTCACGGATCCACAGTAAGGTCTCTGTCTGGCTGCTAAGTTACATCAAGGCCACACATCCAGTTTTCCAGATATTCAAAATGGACATATACTTTCTGGACAGCCCTTATTTGGTGTTCACTTTCCATGAAGTTCTAACAGAATACCAAAGTTGGCAGCATTAGAAGTAAAACTGAGTGCCAAATTTCTGTGTACAGTTTCCAGCCGTATAATGTTTAGGTATCTGAAAGTTAAGACAAAGGTCCATACTTCAGCTCTGTCAGCTTTCTTATTTCATTTGAATGTAAAAGTGGTACAAAATTTGTTGGTGTGTTGTCTACATGTGTACCATATTTTATTCCCACCCGCAGTATTGTTAGGAGTGGAGTGAAACTGAATGCCTTGGTTGTTTCTGTTGCCTCAAATGGCCTTACTTTACCAGCATCTGGAAGCACAAGTGGTAAGGTAGTTGGAAGGGAGAACTGATGTGATTGGAGAAAAACCTGCATGACTGTCTTGGTCTTTGATTAGTTTTAGAGCCAAAGAAACAGTATCACCCGTCATAGCATAAGTCTAAATAGACACCAATAAAAAACAAATTTGACCTATTTTACTATTGTTGATTATTTAAAACTCAGTACAAAGTCCGTAATGTTCCCTTACATAGATCATTGATTTTTTTTAAGAGCTAAAATTAATAATTTATTATGATCTGTGCTAGGGCAACATACACATGTTCATGTGCAAAACATGGATTTCACACACTAAGACCAATGATTTTCAGTCATTTCACCTGAGCTTTATTGATATTTGTTGGCAAAACAGAGTCTCACTGGAACTTGAATTCTTTTAAATATGAATGGATAATCCAGTGGTATTCTTGCAATTAACACATTCGCACTTGTCATGTGGCCAGTAATGACTGTCTTCTACAATGAAATTATACAGTCACTTCACTGCCAATCGAGTATTGTCAGTGCTGTGGGGTTTCTCAAACACATTTTTGGCGCACAGTTCTAAATGTTTTGCGGCCACCTCATTGTTGCCAAAGAATATTTAAAATTTTTAAGGACTATTTGCGACAGTCGTGACGTGAGCCATGATTTGTGATCTGCTGTAACTTGGGCATTTATTTTGGTTGATTTATACTGGTAGTCGATGAAATGTGCATTGCTGTATGCCTAGCTAAGTAGGGCAACGATACAACATAAAAAAAGAGATGCATGGTAAACTACACGCTCAGCTAATGATTAAAGTTTTATTTATTCACCAACTGATGCACTAGTGAGTTGTCTTAAAAAACAATATTAAAATTTACATTAAAACAGCTCCGACATGTTTCGGTGTTACAGTTACACCATCATCGGGGAGCTCATTAATTTGTGCTTGCTAAAGTTACGTTGTCAAAATAGTCCATTAAAATACATCGGTCTGTGGTTAGTACGGTGGTGGTGTGGCTGCGTATATTAGGTCCTTATTGGTGTATGTGTGTTGCACTGTGTCGGCAGTAGACTGTGATCAGCTAATTATTCTTTGTGAGCCATTGTTTCTGTGGAAGTGTTTAATGCAATATGTGATAGAGGCCAATTGAAATGTGATGGCACATGCACAGAAACCAGATTTCATCTTTCGGTGAAACGGACGAGTCCATTTAAATCGCCTGGTGGGCGTCAGTTCAGTCGACTTTTGGCAGCCGAGGTGTGTGCGTCAACGGTAATAATGCTGGATACACCATGTTCTGAGGTCCTGTGAAGGGTACTGGCTACCCACTCCATTTGCCAGTTTCCCCTTCACTTCCCCTCCCTACGTCACATTTCAACTGGAGTCTACCAGGGGCTGTGTATCATATGTCAGTCACATAAATTTTATTGATATCAGCAAGGAGACCTGGGGCCATGGACTATGTGAATGTGACACTGCTCATTATCATACACCTACCTGTGATTTCGGGCTTCTGCCGCAAAGTAGGTGAGAACTGCACTCTTCTAAATTATTACGCAGGGAGTAGTGGTAATTCCTTACTGACATTTTGAGACAACTTATTGGTACCATCTTTAAGAATCCAAAAAGGAATCGTGACCCTTGAAGATGGGACCGATAGGTTGTCCTGAAACTACAGTAAGGAATGACTGCTATTCGTTGTGTAATAACCCAGAAGAGCGCAGGTTTCATCGCTCACCTATGTATGCAACAGTGTAGGGCTGCTGTGATGTGTATGCAGTCACTGAGACTGAGGAACTGCTTTAGATTCCTATAGGTACATGGCAGCTATTGGGGCAGCTAGACCTACTGGGGCATCTGCCAGTATTAGTTGGTGTTTGAGGACTTTGTTAACATTCTAGGAACAGGAATAGTCAGTCTCAAATGGTGGACACTAATGAGCAGAGAAATTGCAGAGCTTTTTACCAAATTTTAGTCTATGTAAGTATGTAATATAAAAATTTTTGCTGATTCACATGTTGCGTGTCTGATTTGGCTAGAAGTATAGAGGCTGTCATACACCTTCTTCATCCACTCATGCCTTCGCAACAGTTGCTGAGGTTGCTTGACTGCAGGATATAATATGTTAACAACTTGGATTAGATAGAGAAAATTATGTTGTGGCAGAAAATCATGGTAGCAGCAACATTGTAACATGAAGGCCAAGGTTTTAGGAATGCATTAGCAGAGCTTTCTTTCTGTCCTTAGTCTGACCTCTTCTGTGTACTCGTAGGTGAAGAGAGTTATTGGGCACCTGATCACACTTGATGACCCAGACACACACACACCCACACACTCGATAGGACTCCTTTGGACGAGGGACAGTAATTTTTTCCTGAGTAAATATGGGACTAGGTCAGTAAATTATAGAGTGCTGCTACTGTTGTGTTGAAGTGTGGTGTACAGTTGCATTGAACAGTCCCCACCTCACTCCACAGCAACAATTGGGGCATTCATCACTGTTTCTACCAATTTGTATTCTCTTGTAACTCTTGGTATTTGTCAGAGCTCCCCATATTCATCACCAACATCATAATTGTTTAGGTGCTAAACTTGTTTGTGTTGACTCAACCAAGTTGGATGTACGTAGTAATTGGTGATAATGAGAAATACCCTGGCCTGTAGGTTTTCTAAGTTATCAAATATGTTGACATTATTTTTTCAATGGTGTAAACCCTTCCAAATATTTATTTTGTCACCACTGTCTAATTCCAAGGGATTTCTGTGACTGCACCAGTAGAAGTATCACGCAATCTACTGTTGCCAATTTGTCCTTGGGCAGCATTTCTGAACTTTACTTCACCTACTGCTTATGATAATTTAAAACACACCTGCAATTCATCTGCTTTAGTTCCACGAGGAGTAACAGGTAGAATCGGGTTGAACGTTACTAGCTAATAAGTCTGTGCCTTCTTCAACAATTAAAATAATTTTCTGCAAATCTTACAATTTCCAGTCTAAAGCTTTTAAAGTTGCTGTATGATAGTACACTCATCCCGAACAATGAGCTTATATTCTCTTAAAATTCTGGTTTAGACTGAGCCTCTGCCAAATTGCAGGTTTGGTGCCTGGTTGTAAAATTTACAGGTAGTTTAAACACATTCAAAAGTTCTGCATCCTTCCTTAAAACAGCCGCAACAGTACATGATGAAGCAACAGCAAAGGCAGTGAAGTTTTTGATGTACTTCAGCCAGTAGCAGATTAATAAATGTTTCTTCCTATTTCATCCAGAGAATAATTGAAAAATATATCGCTCATTTCCGACGACACTGTCGCAACTCAAAATGTGTGATTTTTCAGGAGAGACTTTTAAAGTTTTTGAAGTGCTATAATTTTCTATGAGTGCAGTAACGACACAACTGCTCTCCAGCAGTGAGTCTTGCAAACTGCGTTATGACACTATACCTGTTAAAAGTGCATCTGCAAACATTTCTTTCTATAACAGTAACTCAAAAATGCCAATTTTTGAGTTGTGATACTCTTGTCACAAATGAGCAATTATTGAAGAAAACGAGTTGCCATAGAGGAAGTAACAGTTCTTTTTGTTCTGTATTATTAAGGTAGACACCTGTGTTTTGTCCCTATGGTAAACAGTTTTATTATATCTTACTATTTCCTGATGCTCAATTGCTTTTTGGGCCTTAACATGGAAGTTGCAGACAACATAGCAGCAGTGCTAATCATGCCACGGAAATGTGACTCATCAAGGATGTCAGACTGTCTGTGGACCAATTTTTATTTGGCATGGCACATCTTATAATCAGCCTAGAACTACTACCATCTCTTTTTGTACTTTAATTTTTTTTTTTAATTCAGTCATTAGTCACACACAACAAGGTACTTGTAAATTGGGGTTGCACTTTTTGGAGGGGCACATCATGTTATTTGCATCACGGAACATCACCGTAAGGATTATGAAATTGATAATGTATGTATCCCAAAGTATAAATTAGGGGCAAAATATTGTAGATTAAATTTAAAAAATGGTGGGGTGTGCATCTATATGCTAGACTCATTAACTTATGATAACATTGACCTCACAAAATATTCAAAAGATCAAGATCTGGAAATTTGTGCTATAAAATTAGTCTCAACGAAAAAATTTAATCATATTTTGTCTATATGGATCGCCCTCTGGAAATTTTGGAAATTTCCTAAATTTAATGGAGAAAATACTTAACTTATTATATAAACCCAAAACAGAATTTATTATATGCAGAGATTTCAATATTAATTATATGGAGGTGAGTAATAACAGAAAAGCATTAGACAGTTTTTTAACTTTATATAATTTAATGAGTACGGTATACTTTCCAACAAGAATTGTTGACAACTCGATATCTATGATTGACAATATCTTTATTGATGTCTCTAGGAATTACACCATAGAACCATACATTAACGGATTATCTGATCATGATGCTCAGGTTATCACCATTGACAACGCTTGTGCATTAAATGTCAATACTGATCCATACGGTGTAAGAATTATTAATAAAAATTCTATAGCAGAATTTCAATTGCAGCTTAGCTGGGAAAGTTGGGATGGGGTTTTCGGTGGTAATGATGTCAATCTTATGTTTAATAATTTTCTTAATAGCTATCTAAGATATTATCATTCTAGCTTTTTAGAAAAAAGAAAGAAAACACCAAGCCAGAAAGAATCAATGGATAACTAAAGGAATAAGGGTTTCGTGTAATAGGAAAAAAGAACTTTTTCTACTCTGTAGACTTAATAATAAACATTATCTCAAAATATTTTACAAAAAATTCTGCAAAATTTTGTCTAAAGTGATCATAGAAGCTAAACAGATTCACTGTAATAGAATTATTAGTAATTTGGAAAACAAAATAAAAAGTACATGGAAATTTATAAATGAAGAAAAAGGGACATGCAAAGTGAGACAACACCCACAATTCTTGCAGATTGACAATAGGACAATATATAATTTAAAAGATATTGCCAATACTTTCAATAATTACTTTCTATCCATAGCAGAATTGCTTAGTATGAAAAACAAGGAACCACTACAGTATATTCAGAACCATTTAAAAAATATGGAAACATAATGAAATGGAAATATGTCACAACGTATGAGCTAGAGAAAATTTTAAATTCGAAAAATTCCCATGGATACGACGGAATTCCGAATAAAATTATAAAAGCAAGTTTACCTTTTATAATATCCCCACTGACATATATATGTAATGAGATCCTAAAAGCGGGGATATTTCCAGATAGTGAAACCAATTTTCAAAAAAGGTAACAAGCATGAGGTTTCAAACTACAGACCAATTTCACTATTAACATCTTTCTCCAAAATTATTGAAAAACTTATGTTTAATAGATTGCTTTCACATCTAGACAAAAACAATATTTTGGCTAAGGAACAATTTGGATTCAGGCCACAGGCCTCAACAGAACAAGCGGCATGCATAATGATAAATGGTATTTTGAAGGCACTCAATGACAAACTAATGGTAAGGGGTATTTTTTTGCGATCTTCAGAAAGTGTGTGAATCATGACATACTAATGAAGAAACTTGAATTTTATGGAATTCAGGGGAAATTTAGTTACTTGATTAAATCATATTTAACTGGAAGGTTCCAAAGAGTGATAATTGGTAATTCAGGCCTAGATGACAAATCCTCAACTTGGAAACATTAAAAATGGCGTACCTCAGGGCTCCATTCTCGGCCCTTTACTTTTTCTCATATATATAAATGATTTACCAAGGGTTCTAGATGTAAATACAGCCACAGTCCTTTATGCAGGTGATACGAGTATTTTAATCACTGGCCTCAATAAAAGGGACTTGGATGAAAGCATAGTCAGTACATATCAAAAAATAAATAGCTGGTTTCAAAGTAATCGACTTACACTAAATTTAAATAAAACACAGTATTTAGAGTTTAGAATGAAGTATTTCCTTAAGGACTGCGTCAAGACAGAGAGCAATCAAAAGTATATTAGCAATGCAACTGAAGTTAGTTTTGTGGGACTTACTCTTGATAGTGCACTCTCATGGAAAAAACATATTGACAAACTAACGGGCAAGCTATGCTCAGCATGCTATGCTTTAAGGCATATAAGAGAGGTCGTTTGGAAAGATACATTAAGATCAGTATATTTTGCCCATATACACTCATTGCTAAGCTATGGTATAATTTTCTGGGGAAATTCTGCATACGCCAAAAAGACATTTATTATTCAAAAAAAGAGTATTAGAATTATAACAAAGTCAAAACCGACAGATACGTGTAGGCAACATTTTATAAATCTGGAAATAATGACGCTGTACTCTCAATATATCTACTCTTTAATGGTGCATACAGTTCAGAACCAACAGATATATGCTGCTAATAGCGATATACATAATTGTAAAACTAGATACAATAAGGATCTTCATTTTCCAGTTGTGAACCTAAAAAGATATATGGATGGACCCTACTACTCGGCTATAAAGATATACAATCACCTCCCGGAATATATAAAAGCCCTAACGTTTGACTTGAAAAGCTTCAAAAGAACACTGAGAGGGTTCTTGTGTCAGCACGCCTTTTATTCCATGCAAGAATATTATGATTCGAAAGGTGATTTTTCATAACTTCTTATACTTGAAAAAGATAATTATCTATAAAAGAGTATCTTATATTGGAATTCGTAATTTTGGATCTAGTAATTAGGTGTTTACCCTATAGGATTAATAAGGTTTTTAATGAATATAAAATTTTAGTAAAATACTGTATTATATTTTAGGGTTGAATGGTAAATTTAACTATTGGTACTGGTGACATCTGTAAGATTACAGTCATTCATATAATTTTGTGACAATTTCTATATCCTAATGGTTATGCCTGTAATGGGATAGTATGAAAATAAAGAATCTTGAAACATTTTCACAAACTTGCAGCAAGTGACTGTTAGCTTCATCATGTCTGTCTGTCCCTTTGTCCGCATGGGACAACTTGTCTCCCACTGGACGGATTTTAATGAAATTTGATATTGAAAATCAATTAAGAAAATGCAAGTTTCATTAAAATCTGAGAAGAACGGTGGGGTTATTTACATGAAGACCAATATGCATTTTTTTATCATATCTCACTGAATTATTCTTAGAATGAGATGTTTCGAACAAAAGTTGTAGAGAAAATCGAAACACATTTTATGTTCGAAAATTTTTTTTCTCGAAAATCTTGCCGTTAATGAGATGATGTGGAAAAATACGATACAGCCGGACATGCCACTGATGAAAATGCTGGGCGAAAAGGCTACAAACGCTTTTTCGTTCTAATAAGAAACGTGCGAGATATGATTAAAAATGTACGAGGCTTATTCAGAAAGTAAGTACCGTTTCACTGTTTAAAAAAATCGAGTAAGTTTTCGTATAAAATTTTATTGTTATCAAATTCTTCAAACTATTTTTCCACATATTCGCTGCCATTATGAGGCACTTACCGTAGCGGGGAACAAGTTTTTGTATACCCTCCTCATAGAATGCGGCCGCCTGCGACTCAAATGACTACTGACAATGTCATAGAGTAGAGTCCTTTAAATCTGAGGAAAGTGCAGGGACAGATCGGAAATTGTGAAACGTCTGTCGTCAAGCACTCTTTCGTTGACTTTACGTACCAAATCATCATTCGCCGAAGATGGACGCCCACTTCGCGCCTCATCGTGCACGTTCTCTCGTCCTTCATTGAACATCCGAACACATTTCCTAACCATGCCATCACTCATCGCATTGTCATCATACACTTGACAGATATGGCGATGAATCTCACTTGATAGCACACTCCAACCGTTCAAAAAACGAATTACAGACCGTATTTCAAAGTCAGCGGCCCCTTAAATTGTCTTAAACATGTTTAACGCACAGGAACAAACATAAACATAACACGAATTTCACGAAATGGCATCTGTGGCTTCCCAATTGATAGAGGAAGTCACTGCACATGCGCAAAGTGACAGTCTCGAGGAAGCGCGAGAGATATGCGCAGACGGTATTTACTTTCCGAATAACCCGCGTATGTTGGTCTTCATGTAAAGTGCCCATTATCCTTGCCCGATTTTAATGAAACTTGATTATTTTCGGAAAAATACCCAAATCATATTTCACGAAAATCCGTTCAATGGGAGCCGAATTGTTCCAGACGGACAGCCATGACGAAGCCAAGAGTCGTTTTTCGCAATTTTGAGAACGCGCCTCCAAACGTAATGTGTTGTGTGTGAAAGATGACATTAAAAAATATATTCGTGATTGATACACCACCGGGTATGTTTTATCTCAATGTCTATTTCTTTTGTGTTAGGCCCGCCAGAACATAGACTATGTATATTCGTGTGTGTGTTTTGACAACTCGCAACCACTCTGTGCACTCAGCTTCGCGTGACAGCAAGCAATGCAACGTTCGCTGCTATTCTATTTAACGCAAGAGGTCAGGCGTTTCAATTCAAGGTATTGAAGTTATCATTTGATTTCTACTCCTATAATTACATAATGTGCTAGAAATTTTTTCCTCCAGCTTGCATATACACGTCATACCTAACAAATCCGTTCATACCATGTCGAAGTTCTGATGTTTTTTTGCACGATACGCGAACCGACGGCAAGTTACCAGTGACAGTTGTCAGATAAAATGATGTCCCCGTATATCCTTAATAATACATTAATTTTGGTAGGGCAAAATAAAATTGGCACAGCAGTGAGTGACGCATGGCAAAAAAGTCACGTACCACTTTGGGCACGTGTCCCATAGATTCGTCAGGTGTAGTGCCGAATATAGTGTGTAAATTCGAGACGAAACTGATCTCCCAGAGCTCCATAACTCTAAAGAATATGAGTATCGTTGACTGAACGGGCTAATGCCAGTGTACACTCCACTCTTAGTTTCCTGTTGCCACGAAGTCATCGTGATACGACGACTTCGCAGAAAACCGTGCACCTAATTTAAGGCATCCGCTCTGTCCCTCGAACCCTTTTATGGAATATAACGCAAAATACTGCAGGGAATCTAAATTCAACAGTGACTTGAGTGTTGTATAACAACCATCCACAAAGCAGTCAAGAACATTTTCAAATTTGGCACCAACCAGGCAACCCAGAACCAAAACGCAGGTTTTCGGTATAGGGTCTAATGTCGTCAATGATCATATAAAATGTAACAGAAAAAAATGACGACAAATTTCGTTTGAAAAGGACTGTATTTGTCAATTATCAGAAAGAATACTGGTAATAGATTAATACCAGTTCTAATAAAAATGTGTTTGAATAATGTCACGTTCATCCAACAGCATGACAACAACACATGAAACTAATCTCAATATCCATATGTCGCACAGCTGATTTTGTAAACAGAGGTAAGAGTCTGCTACTATTATTTCTTATGATTGGTGAAATTTAATACGTGACGTCAAATTGGCGCATGCGTCGTAAGCAATCTTTCGGCCATATTGGTGTGTGGTATTCGTTCGCCCAGTGATCCGAAGAAAGAAAGGTATTTGTAATCCAAATATATATTCTCTGAACATATGTTTCGTTCCCACTCAACATATTCGGATCACCAGATATATTTAAATAAATATAATGTCAGTACTTGTCACTAAAAGACAAACGAGTTCATTCAAGTTTTGTGGGATTGCCACCCAGGCCTCGTTCTCTATGTGGCCTCGACCAAATGACAAATTGTCTTGTATTTGACTGGTATTCGATTTTGAATATAAAGTATTGTAGTTTCAAAGACGGTGATTACGTGCGGTCATGTTTGGCTTTTGTGCGATTTGTAATACATGCAACATTGGTTATACATGGAAAAATCCATGCTGTTCGTTACCAGTGTTCTTATTTTCTGTACGCATGGTTTTATTTTTTTGACTCCACATGTTTACAGTATGCCTGATTTGAGGCCCATGAATGGCACCACACTGATTGTTGGGTGTTTCGTTGTGATGTACCATCAGGAAACCAACTGTATTATGACCATTTCCCTCTGAGTCAATATGTAGGGAGGACTGGTGATTTTACTCATGCCCCAGATTTAAAGAGATTAAAGGAACCGAAGTTTATTTATAAATTCCGTTTCAGGCATTTTCTGAAGATGACTGACTCCATGAAGTTTGGTCCAGAGTGGTAAGCAGTTAAGACATACCCAGTTTTGCAAGTGAAGTATAATTTTACACAGGAATTTAGAAATTCTGTAACTTTTAAATGGTGTGAGCAGAAGTTGTAAGTTCTTCAGAGGATTTGCCACGTGGGGATGATTGTCTGTGAAAATACCCCTCAGCATACCCATTATTATCAAAAAATAATGGTGGGATGACATTATTTGTGAGGAGGTAATGGTGTCTTAGTGTACTACAGCATGTGTAGCACTGAACAGGGTTGAGTGCCTTGCATCAAGTGTTGGTTATAGTGGTGTGCTATCAGTGAGTGTAGCAGCCTTCTTATTGTCTGTTAGTGAGCCATGTTTATTATTTGCATGAAGCATGTATGTTCCCAGATGGTATTTTCTGTTACTGTCTGAGTTTCAGTTTTCAGTAATTAGTAGGTTTATTGGTGTACTTAAAGGTTAATACAGAACATTAGAGTTTTTATTCTTATGTAACTCTGCTTGTTTATAGTGTGGGCTTTATAATGTCAATAAGTTTATACAAAATAACCAAGGTAGCAAGGTTATTTTGTTGTAAAATGAGTTACACAGTCCAAAGTATATGTTGCTAAATTGCCATGTGCTTCTTGCTGCACATTGCATTCAGTTATAAACTTTTAAGTTGTGCTGACTTATATAGTTTATACCACTTTTTTTCCACATTTTGTTTGGAGCATTTCTAGCATATGCTGGTACTGTGTATCCCTGATCTGCTTTTGTATTATGTGGACATTGTTCACTACGGTGAGGGAATGTAGAGACCTCAGTTTTAGTACACGAATGTCTTTGTGTAGTGTGTCGGTTTGAATGTCTGTAATTAGATAATGAAAAATTTAACACTTTTGCCCAAGAATGTTTGCAGTCTTCCTACAGGTATGTCATCTTGACAAAATGTATGTTTTCTGAGACTGATCATAACAAGACAGCTGCATTTCATATCATGTGTGCAGGACGTTCAAGTATATTGTTATGGCCTGTAGAGAGGGGCTGGATGTGCTGGTGGTCACAGGGATTGTAGTATAGATTGGACTGCTGTTACTGTAGACTGGAGTACTTTGTTTTGCGTCTGCTCCAGAAAAGGGGGACCCATGTTTTGCCAACTTGCACAATACCCAACAGACCATGGAGGACATGTAATCCATGGTTGCAAGTTAACAGCTGATGATGTACGAATTACAGGTTAGAGGTTTCACGTGTGTGTGTATGTGTGTGTCCAGTCACACACTCCCCCACTGGTCTGTTGCACTTACTCTTCAAGTATGTGGCTGCAATCTGTCTTATTGTATTCAACATCAAAGTGTCAGTTTGTTGTATTGTATGCAACAACAAGGTGATACACAATTTGAAGCTCTCATGGCAGCTGAATTTAATAAAATATTTTTGGGCCAGTGGCCACGTTAGGTCGTTGAAAGGAAAGTAAACTGATGTTTCAAGGAAAATCTTTGTCCTTGTTATCAGGCAACTGATTTGTCAATGTTTGGTACATTGCATTTCTTGGAGAACATTTACCCTGTTACACACATAGCCCCTATTATGCGCACGTATAACCGAAACCTGTGAACTAATCCTTGCAATATTACGTACACATTCTCTGTTATGCACATACATAAGTGAAACCTCTAACCTAAGTCTTACACTCTCACACACACCTTCCATGTTATATACATACACGTAACTCAAACAAGATCTTAATGCTGCCAGTAAACTGCAGATATATAAATCTATCATACGACCTGTTGTAACATACGGTTGTGAAACGTGGGCTATGACAATCACAGAACAAAATCGCCTACTGATATTTGAGAGAAGGGTACTTAGAAAAATATACGGACCAACGCAAGTTGATGATGGAACATGGAGAATAAAACCAAATGAAGAATTAGAAATTCTAATTAAGAAAGAAACTATCGTAAGATTTATGAAATCACAAAGATTACACTGGGCAGCACATGTAATCAGAATGGACACAATAAGAACTGTCAAAAAACTAACTGAATGGGAACCATGCTCATCAAGACCAGTAGGAAGAACAAGACTGAGATGGCTCGAATAAGTGGAAGAAGATTTAAAGAAGATGAAAGTGAGAAATTGGAGAGAGAAGTGTAAAGATAGAAGATTGTGGAACGAAATCGTAAAGCAGGCCAAAACCCACCAAGGGTTGTAGCCCAATTGAAGAAGGAGGAGGAGAAGAAGAAATAGAAGAAGAAGAAGAAGAAGAAGAAGAAGGAGGAGGAGAAAGAGAAGAAGAAGTTCAAACTCCTAAACTAAGTCTTACACTATCACACACACCTACAATATTATATGCACACAAAACTGAAGCTTCTAACCTAAACCTCACACAGATCCCATATTACAAACATACCAGTAAAACCTCTATCCTGCACCTCACATTCCACAAATGGAGAGTGCTGGCAACTTGGAAGCACAGATTACGTGTCTTCTCTCATGTGTTGAGTAGTGCGCAAGTCTGCAATTTTTGGTACCCATTATTCAGGGTTAGAGCCCTGTTTTTCACTGATAATATTTCAGTTTTAATATACACTCCAAGTATGCCACTCTACATCCTTTAGCTTTGTGTCTGAGGTTAAGGTTAGAGTTAATGTAGTAGTTGTAATTTTTCGTTGAACACGTTTTACTTATGTGAGATTCATCACCAAATTAATTTCAGTTTTCTGCATTCACATTAAATGTTTTTTGTGTCCTATAATCACCAGAAATTGCAAAATTTATACCCCTTTACAGTTCATGTTATTTTTGCTTGCTACAAATTAATTATGTTATGAATATTAAATGTTTGAGAGACTGATTATGTATTTCAGAAGAAATCCATTGTGGAACTTGTTTTGTGTGCATGTGGTGATTTTCTGAACAACATAAATACATTAATATCCTAGACCCAGCCAAATAGTCTTAGTGTTATAATAGTAATGTGAGCACTTTGTTCATACTAAACCCATTTCCTTCATTTATGAACTCGAAATGAACTACTGCATGGGTTTTAATTTTCTGCAGTAATATTATGCTAATTTTAGAGTTACCTTCCTCTTTGTTTTTAAAAATAAGCAAGTTGGTGTAATGTATATAATTTGGGCTTAGATCTTGGGTCTTGAACCCATGGCCTGCCAGGTTTTATCGTGTGCCTGTGGCCACATTTGTAAATTATGTATGTACCATAAAGTTAAACAACAATTTAGGCAGTTAGGTATGCTACCTACCACCATTATTTCATGTGCAACCTGCGGACCAGCCCAAAATAATGGACGTGGTTCTTAGCCATAAAAGTTTGGATGCCCGTGGCTTAGATTTTGAAAGCGGCTGCCCAGCTGGCTCTCCTGATGTGGGCATTGTGTGGTTTTCTTTACTGTCCACATGAAGGCTCTACTATAAGGATGCAATTTTATATGACAACTATTGCTAGGCAATGCTTTTTGGCTCCATTGTGTTATACATACATTCACACACCAACAAAATTCCCCACTGTTTACTGAAGGGGCTGTGAGTCGTCTGCTAATTGCTGTGCATATTTTGTATGATAATACAGGGTTATTCAAAATGATTGTCGGGGTTTTAACAACTTATCATACACAATACACATGAGATAGGAGTATATGT
>Ga0123354_10004205_pt1 | contig 20307 bp, 14 predicted proteins | sample TergutLab28metaG_2_FD_97872 | JGI IMG/M metagenome (GOLD analysis project Ga0123354, IMG submission 97872) | Labiotermes labralis P4 segment gut microbial communities from Petit-Saut dam, French Guiana - Lab288 P4 | ecosystem: Host-associated > Arthropoda: Insects > Digestive system > Gut ...
CACACGCGCAGAAACCAGATTTGGTCTTTCAGCGAAACGGACGAGTCCATTTAAATTGGCGGGAGGGGGGGGGGTGTCAGTCCAGTCAACTACTGGCAGCCGAGGTGTGTGCGTCAGCGGTAGTAATGGTAGTAATGCTAGATACACCATGTTCTGAGGTAGAGTGCAAGACTCCTGGCTACCCACTCCACTCGCATGTTTCCCCTTTAATTCCCCTACCGTGCGTCACCGTGTGCCATCAGGTTTCAACTGAGCTCTACCTACGACCGTGGGTTTGTGATTCTATTAGTTAATTTGTTAGGAAGACTTATATATATTTCGTTGTTTGTCCTCTGTTTTTCATCCCTTGTGGTTGGTCTTGTTCTACACCGTGGATGTGGGTACCTTCCCCTGGGTGTTGGCGTTGTTTTGCCACTGTTTATTGTTCACCGTGTTGTGGCCTCTGTGCGGCCGCTTGGGTAACTGTCCTGGTGTACTGTCTTTGTGGGTGACGTGCGTTGGTGTCCCTACTGCTTTTTATATGTGCTGCCCTCCTTGAGGGGAATGTTTCACTATTGTTTCGAATATCGGATTGCTCTGTACGGTGAGTCTGTCATTTATCTGGTTTCCGTTTTTTATTTCTCTGTAAATGTAAAATTTTTCCAGAGTATCGAGCATTCTTCCCTTTCTCTCATAGTGAATTACGTTCATTATTTCGTCCATTGGGCCAAAGGAGTACCCTTCGTTAATAACAAGAGTAAAGTGCTATTGGTATGTGGTATGTGGTATGCAGTATGTGGTATGTGGTATGTGGTATGCAGTATGTGGTATGTGGTATGTGGTATGTGGTATGTGGTATGTGGTATGTGGTATGCGGTATGTGGTATGTGGTATGCAGTATGTGGTATGTGGTATGTGGTATGCAGTATGTGGTATGTGGTATGCAGTACACCCTAACCATTTACAAGAGGTGGCGAAGAGTAAAATCTTGCGACTGCCAGGAGCTGAGCCTCAATTGTCCAACCGTCAATAACCCGCTCTACTGACTGATCTATCCCAGCTCATATGTCAAGAAGAATACTTCCCCTTTCTCCGTCATGTTACAGCATTGACCTGCTTCGCTAGTGAAGTGGAAGTCTTATTCACTTAAAGATTCATCTTCCTCTTAATCAAGCAAAGATGGTACCCTGACATTTCTCGCTATGCTCAAAGGTACAGCCTATTAAAGCTTCGCAAGGGACTAGAGCATGCAAATTATATTCGGTTTCACGCAACGAGATCAGCAGAGCCTCTGCACACACCGTTCAGACAAATTAGCAGCGATCTGCTGCAGACTTATGGACGCGACAGTACAGTAGCTCATAGACAGGAAATACATAGACATAGGCCTCAGTAGTCACATTAGCTACAGGCTCTAAACTTAAAAGTTTTGCTCTTAATATTGGCACAAAGTTTGTGCTTTAACTTACACTTTTTCCATTTTTGGGCGCGTTCGCAAAATTGCGAAAAGCGACAGTTAGCCTCGTCATGTCAGTCTGTCCGTCCGCGTGCAGCAACTCAGCTCTCACTGGACCGATTTTCAAGAAATTTAATATTTAATCATTTTTCGAAAATCTACCAATAAAATTTGTAAGTTTCATGAAAATCCGACAAGAATAACGGGCACATTACTTTAAGATCAATGTACATATTTTATCCTACCCGGCTCAGTTCTTCTTAGAATGAGAAACGTTTCAGCAAAATTTGCAAAGAAAATCAAGACACACATTTTATGCACAATGACCTTTTAAATCGTGCCATTTATTAGATACTCTGAAAAAATATTGTAGAGCTGGGCAAGCTAAAGGTAAAAATATGGCGCATGCGCATTGGACGCCGGATACCTAAGGCTACAGACACACAATCAGCATATGCAATATATTTTCTTTCCCACTGCAACAATAGTTACACGAATGGGGCTCAATATTACGTTATACATACATTGCCGGACTTGTTTAACTTGCCTAAAAAAATATATTGTATTTACGTATGTACAATTCAGCATTTTATATATCTACGATCTCAATATTTGTATTATGCAACACATACAGAAATTTTCTAATAAGTCTATAGACGTAATCCTCTTTGTCCTTTGGGTTACGTAACGACACCGCAAGCTGCCGTCGAAAGTTAAAATGGTTATTGTAACTTTGGGAATAAAAAGTTCTGTACGTTTATTGATCATAGCTAGAATTCATTCATTCATTTAGTAGTCTGTCTTACGACAGGTCCAAAGCCTCTTCCAAAGCGAGCTCTCCACACAGTGCGATCTAGAGCTTCCTTCTTCAAATTAGAGTATCCTCTCCTTTCCTTAATGTCATCCAGTAGCTTCCTACGTCTTCTTCCTCGTCTTCCTGTCGCTTCCATCCCGCCTTTTGTCTTTCCTTCAATAACCCGTTGCAGAAGGCAGTTTCTGCGCAGAATGTAACCAATCCAGTTAGCCTTCCGTTTACTTATTTCGTGTAGGATATTCCTCTGCTCCTTGACACTAAGTAATACTTCGTTTCTCACATGATCGGTTCAACTGATCTTTTCCATCCTTCTCCAGCACCACATTTCAAAACTTCCCAGGTGTTTCTGATCCACTGCCCGAAGCGTCCAAGTTTCAGCACCATATAAAGTTATGCCCCAAATGTAGCACTTAAGGAAGAAGCTAGTGAAGTTAGAATTATCCGAGTTTAATTCGTTTTCAATTTCAAGGACAGTCTCCTGTGGCATAGGACGCCGTCTAGTCTGATAGCAAAATTTCAAAGTCTCCAACGTGTCTTTCGTCTCAAAATTCAAAATTTGAAAATTTTTTATAATGTTCCGAAGAAGGGTGTGTTCTCCATTTTCGGAGTAGAAAAAGATTCTTATATCCTGAAGATGGAGATAGAAGATTCCATCGAAACCTTAGTAAAGATCTACGAACCTACTCGTCTTTACCTCGCAAGAGATAAGCACATCCATAATCATCGTCCTAACCCACATATTTCTTCGGAGAATCTTTAGTGAATTCTTTACTATCTTGTTTCTTTTCAAATCTTGAAATTTTCCCCTTTCTTGAAGGTTCTGTATTAGCTATTTTAATATTCTAAATTTGTCCTGATTTCAGTCAGCCATGCTCTGCTAGATACGAATACTTATTTATTTATTTACTGCAATTGGGTCGTTACCCGGTGGCAGTGGTTATTTTACATGTAAACAAAACATGAAATTGGCTACTAATAAATTTAAGTCGGGAGAGCTACATGAGAAGCATGTAGTGGCAACTTGGAATGTTGGGAAACATCTCAGCATTTGCTTTTAGACACAGGTAAACCGAGAAAAACCTGTGTCGAGGTGGCCGGTCGCAGGACCTTCCGAATACTGACTTCTAGCCAGCAGTCCGGCATCTAAAGTAAAAACAGCAATGCACACATAGTACAACAATACACACAAGACAACTACAACAATACACACGGCCAACCAACAACAGTTACACACAAGACAACTTAAAATTAGCAACAATACATGCGAGACAAATTAGAATACAACATGTACAAAAGGTAAAAACACCCAAGCAAGACAGTACTGTGTACAGTTTCTTGTAATTGTTTTTTTAAATCATTAATTCACTCACGCTTTCACCCCAGTCCTTCACTTCTCATCACTTACTACTCCTATAAACCTTTTCCATAAAGACTCGTCCCCACCCCCACCCCCCCACCTCCCTTCACTTCGCCTCATTTACTAGGCACCTGACAGAACATTTGTGTTTTCTTTACGGTATTAGTAAGGGAATATCTTCGTCACAGAGCAGAAGCTTCTGTAATTAATTCAATCTAATCTCTTTTGATTTTCCCAAATCTTCCTCTTGTAATCGTCTAAAGTTTCAAAGCATCTCCTTTATTCAGACATGTGTGTATAGGAAAGCAACAGACACCTCGACCCATTTTCCATAGGAAAGAGTCTCAGGAATCGGGACAAGTGGGAACTGTTTCAGACGTCTGATCCGTCCAGACTGCTGTACTCGATGTGATGATGAAGGAAATATTTCAACCTTCTTCGAAAAAAAAATAAATTCCTCCACATCATTGACTGACATGTTACGGCTCATATAAAATCCATTGCGTCTCTTTACTTCTGATTGTGTTTGTTTACAGGAATAGAGAATTTAACTGACTACGACTTTATTGTAGCTTCATTCTCAAACGTTACAATTTTGTTAACACAAAGACGTGTATTGATCAATGATCGGACGTATTTGATTAGGTCTGCCAAATTTATTGCCCTGCTGTGATTGAAAACAGACTGTTAATGGTTGACATGTGTTTGTAGTTTTACGACGATATTTTAAAGGCACATATCATAAAGCGTCGATAGGTATAAAGTAATAATAGAAAAACTGTTTTTCCTGTGATGTTAAGACTGGAAAATAAACAGTAATTTAAAACAGACCACTGCCGTTCTTCATCATCATCATATATCTTTCATGGAGTTGGGCCACTTGTTAACCCGTTCCGGTCTCACGTATCCAGAAGTCTCTTCAAAAGTCTACCATGATTCCTTCTGCCAGCTGGGGAGTAGTGTTTCATTAACCTGGGTAAACTATTTCGAGGCATTCTATGTACATGTTGTATCCATCTTCTCTTGTATTCAAGCAATTTTTCCAAAATTGGTGTTATTTTTAACTCCTTTGCAATTTGTGCATTTGTTTTGTAATCTGTCCAAGTGCTCTTCTCATGTATTTCATCTCTGCTGCCTGTTATTCTTCTGGCGTCACTTGCTATAATAGTCCAAGTTTCGCTGCCATATAACAAGGCTAGAAGGGCCAGTGTATTGTATAGTTTAATTCTTGTTTTCTTAAACTGCTCTTCTTCTACAAATAAATTCAGATCCATTCTCAGCATCGTCTTCAGACAGTGCACAACAAAAGTGCAGAGATTTTGGTTCCAATTTCTTAAAAAGGGCGGGGAGGAATATCTGTTCTAACAGTGTATGTTTTTGATTGGCGGCCAGGATGGTGTAGTCGGTATTGCGACAGAGTACGGATGGCTGGTTTGGGGATCGAATCTCGGTGGCGGCGAATTCTCTGTATCATCCTAACCGGTCCCCAAGCCGACTCAGCTTCCTGTACAAAAGGTACTGGCTTTTTCCCGGAGGTAAAACGGCCGTAGCACGGTGCTGAAAATCCACATCCTTCTAGTGCCGATGTTGCGAATGTGTTGGAGCCATACATCCGCCTCCCCTCCGTGCCTGCATAGGCATTTCACGGGATGAGCTTTTTTTATATTTTCCGTCCACTATTGCCTGTGACCTCTTATGGAACAGCATAAAAGTAGGGCCCTGCAGTAGGATGCATTGCTGAAGGGTAACAGCTTGTTACAGCAAAGAGAAATGTGAAATATTGCGTTATCTCGCAGAACTGCCAAATTTGTCTGAACTGAGAGAGAGAGGGAGAGTTGTCACGGCCCTAGTTATCAAGACTATAGTCTTTGGGTCGATTCGTATAGTTCAGGATGGAGTCCAGAGTCAGACTCCCATAAATATAGTATTGAAAATAGTGCTCCATCAATGATTCGCAACTACCGGGTTTTTAAGATTAGGAATCTCCAACAAGAGGACACGCTTTAACATTTCGACAATGAATTCCACTCCTAGCTTATAATACACACTTGGTATGTGAGTGAGTCACAACTGGATACAAAGTAAAAGGAATGTCTGACGACTCGCGCATGCGCACAGTAGCAAATCTTCTGCAATGCAGTCTTCAGAGTAAAGGAATTGTTTTGTTACCTACTGTGTTACGGTTTCTAATTATTTCTAATGTCGAGCAGAGTAAAGAAAATAGTACAAAATCAAATGTACTCTCAAGCAATAATGGAACATTTACAAAGAATGTAATATAGCGTATTATTGGTACAAATATGTGATGTAATTATTAATCTAATTATATACAATAAGAAAGCATTGACTTAAAATTCTGAATGTTTTGTTATTTGCTACGAATAAAAAGACTTACATGACCCTTGATTTCTAAGTCCTTTTTGGGGGGAGGGGCTGGCATACGCGTAAGTTTAGCATAAATACGACCAGTCACAAAAGGACGGGAGTTTAGCCAGCCCCTAAAATAATCCTCGCACAATAGACAACGTCGGTTGCAAGTGCCAAGAAATGAAACTTCCCGCAATACCGGTCAGAGAATCACAATCACTCTAGAATATTCCAATCATTTTCAAGTAGATATTAATATTTTCCTCCTCTCTTTTTATGTCATGATTCCTGGGTGGTGCACATTATATACAGATTTGTAAATATGTTGATGATGCAGGAAAAAATTTCAATTAAACTACCTCTTTCTTGATGACAGAGTATAATTAAATATTTCAAAGACAGACCTACTCAGCACGTCAATGGATTTTCCGCAGAGAATTCAGCAGGTATTTGGTAAAGAATGCCAGTTATCTGAAAACCGGAAGCCTCAAGTTGTGTACTGTTTGGCATAATGCAGTAAACCTCTAGTGGTTTACTGATCTGCCAGTAACTCCATTTTTGCCATGTATATTCTATCTGGAATTTGTTTCACCTGTAACCTCAAGTGTGAGTCTTTGTGTTCCCCGTAAAACCAATACAAATATAAGCGATGGTTCGGTTTCTTACAGGCAACACGAAGAAGCATCTAGTCTTCCGTGGTGTCAGGCCTACAGTCTTATATCAATATACTGATGTTTCGAAAAAATGTTCTTCGCTCATCTTCCATCCCGAATTAAAAGCAAATTACCCCTCCGAATTTTCTGTATTTTTTAAAATTAAACTGTGCCACGGCCTGGTAGCTCAGTCGGTATAGCGACTGACTACGGGTTGGACTGTCCGGGATCGAATCCCGGTGGGGACGAGATTCTCCGCCCGTCCAGACCGGCCTTGGGGCCCACTCAGCCTCCTGTAAAATTGGTACCGGGTCTTTTGCAGGGTTTCAGGAGGCCGGGGCGTGGTACTGAGCCCCCCACCCCATCTAGTGTGCCGAGGTCCTAGAAAAAGTAGAGCTATGCCTCTACTCACCTTAAGGGCCTTCGTGGCCAATAAAAAGGGTGAAACCTACCTAAACTCTACCACGTCCCAGACTATTATTACAGCCAGTTTTAAACTCTATTCCCCTAGTGTCACGTTTGTGCCCTAAGACAGAGGAAACGTTTCCAATTAACTGACAGCAGTAAAGTGAATTGTTCTCCTGGAAGATATTTTAAATTAGATTTTCTTATGGCTGACCTATATCAGATGCGCGCTGCTGTGTTCGCTTTGGCTAAGACTTTTCTGCATGGCACAACAAAATACGACCACGTTCAGAGGATGAAAGATTCCGCATTCGAAGTCACCTTCCTCAAGCATTTCTACGATGAAGAATTTTTTTGCCATAGGTACACTAACGCCGAGATACATCCATTGAATTTCTTCTTCTAAACGTAAAATGATACCGACATAAGTGTTTTAACAAATGCATGCCTTGTGACCATCCTGCTGAATTCGTTTTTGTGGGAGGACAGATGCGTTACATGGAACAGTTAAAAGGGGAAATCAGAATTTCGGGACTTTCACTTCTCTTTGTCAAGGTATCTTGCTCAGAATCGCCAATGACTGTTGCTTGTCTTCAATGTTTGTAACTATGATAATGAAGCTCCCTTCCAGCCCTTAGTAAGCCAAACAAACTGTCATTTTTTATCAATGGACGTTAAAACATCATACTTAATTACTTACTTACTTACTAGCTTACTTACTTACGTACTTACTTACGCCATGGAACAGAGTCCTTCTTGAAAAGCTAACCGGTTTTCACCTAGTCAAGAAATTCCCCACATTTTATGGAACCTGAAGTTTCATTACCGTATTCACAAGTGTCCGCCACCTGTCCCTATCCTGAGCCAGATCAATCCAGTCCAACCCATCCAAATTCCTGAAGATCCATCTTAATATTATCCTCCCATCTAAGGATGGGTCACCCAAGTTGTCTTTTTCCTTCAAGTTTCCCCACCAAAAGCCTGCATACACCTCTATTCTTCCCCATGCATGCTATATGTCCCGTCTGCCTCATTCTTCCCGATTTTATCACCCGAAAAATACTGTGTAAGGTGTACAGCTCATTCATCTGCAAAACATCATGCAAATTCACAAAAATGAGAAGGTTATTTTTTTTATATGTCTCAGCAGTGAGTTTGACCTTCTGAAAAGTATAGTTAGTATAGTAACTAAACCTGCTTATTTAGAAAGGATTACAACAATATATTTTTCTGCGCGTGGCCACTGATCTCTTAAAGCAGTTGTGCTATAAATTCCAAAAAAATTATTCCGTTTACCCATCCGGCCTGGCACTTCTAACAGCCTCTTCCGTTTATGGTTAACTTGTCTCTTTTCATCCCGAAATGGTTAAAATAAATGTCCTTCTCTAGTCACAGCTGTGCTATTTCGCTGTGTATTCTAATTCCATCCACAGTTCGTCATGCAACCAACATTGTAACGCCCATTTAGACCTCTGAAACCTATGTTATTAATCTGTAGGCCTCTAAATTTTAGAATATTTTAGAAAGACACAAAAACTTCTTTCAAGTAGAGCCTCTTAATATGATTCCTAATGATTAAATTGATTCAAGCAGTGAAACCTCTTGTAAGGTATTCGGAGGTGTATGCTAACTCCGAATCTTTGTCGGGACGATGAATGTAATTTTCTACTGTCTTTCCAGACAAATAGCACTGCAAGTTACTACACGATCGCTTCCTTCCATATTCCTCCAAATGCATTACTCTTTATAATATTCCTAACAGAAGACGCCATATATTTTTCGATACTGACAAAATCCTTACCAATAAACCATAACAAAATGCAAAAAGTGTTCATAAATTACGTCCTGCTTAGGTTAAAAAGTAAAGCTAAATCAGTCTCATTACAGGCCCGAGGTGCCCAGAGGTTTCCAGGAAGTCAAGTTTCTCAGATTACGTGACTATGTCCCAGGATGGTGGTAAGGTTGTCAGCCTTACGCACCGGCCGCTTTTTACCCCCAGGAAAATACTCCTGCTACTCATTTCTGTTAGATGGTGTCATTGGAATTTTTCATTGATTTAATCCTTCCGATCGCACTATGGCCCTGGAGTAGACTCAGCCTCTAACAGAAATGAGTACCAGGAGTATTTCCTGGGGGTAAAAAACGGCCGGTGCTTCAGGCTGACAACCTTACCACCATCCTGGGCCATGGTCACGTAATCTGGAAAACTTAAATTCCTGGAACCCTCTGGGCACCTCGGGCCTGTAATGAGACTTATTTACCTTAACCCTTATCCCGCTAACGTGGAGAATATGGTGAGCTATTAATAATGCCAGCAGATGGCAGATGGGATTTTATTCGGAGTTTAAAGGGTTAATCATTTCTGTTAGAGGCTGAGTCGACCCCAGGGCCATAGTGAGATCGGAAGTATTATGTCAATGAAAAATTCCAATGACACCAACTGGAATCGAACCATCGACCTTCCGATTTGTAGCACAGCACCTTAACCACTGTGCTGCCGCGGGCCCCAGGTTAAAAAGTGCTGTGAAATTAAACTGGGGGCTTTTACTCTTTAGGTGTTTTAATAAGCAGCGAAAAATTTAAAGGCTTCTAGAATCGCAAAATGGGATTTTCAACAAATACAATTCCAATTCCTGCCACAAAACAACCACAGTTGACATTTCACGCAAACAAATTCCGGACGCAACCCTCCGTCTTCGTAAGCAGTTACTTTTGTTTGCAGTAGATTGTCTGTGCCACCTTAACCATGAATCTTCCTGCAACAGATGTTTAACGTTGGCCTTTGCCCTGACGATAATTCTCATGTTTCATCAGACGTGATTCCTGCTGCGCCTTCCTCTCTCCCGTTTTTCAATCAGGCTCCGTTACCATGACAACAAATTTATTGGTTTACGGAGAACCTAGAAATAAACCGGGGCTTACTTTCCATTTGCCCGTTTGTGAACCATACCAATATGTACTGTATCTAATTTTCGAGCTGTAACATATTGCATGTGAGATTTGAGAGAACTAAAATAAGATTATAGGACTGGATGGCTGATGCGAATTTGTGGCTTCAGATTAAAATGCACCTTGTCTCTCGCAGACAGTAATTGTAAACGTAAAACTACAATCTTACGCTGAATTTTATACAGGTGTGCCTGAGAAAGTCTGCAGAATTGCGTAACGATAAGACAAACCGTCCACACACAAGACTTTATTATATCAATCCAAAAAGCTAAACGTTTCGGTGCAGCCGAAACATGTAGCTTTTTGTATTATGTACGAAAGATTTGTCTCATTTATACGCATTGTATTAACACACATTATGATCTGATGAAGTGTTTAATGCAATCTCTTTGCAATACAAACACAAGTTTTACACCAGCAAAATTTAAAAAAAAAATCCATTTGTACCTCTGTAAAGAATTTCATTAAAAACGGACGCAATAAAATGCAATAAAAATTCAAGCGTTTTCCTCTTCACCACTGCCTTCGTATCGTCTCTCATGTCCATCCAATCTTACACCAAATAAAGGCTGAGGGAGAAACGGTCGGGACTTTTAGCTAGCCACACACAAGAAATGGCTTAAATAAAAATATAACTGAATTATACTTCCACTCCCACACGTTCTCCATTGCACAATATAGCTTCGGCCTACCCCTTGCAAGTTACTTGACTTGTTTTTGGAAGGAACTTTTCGAATTTCAGCCGAGACATCGACTGTACTGACTCAAGTTCTTGTGTTTTCCTCAGCCATTAAAGCAAAATGGCGGAACAGTACATCAATTGTGCAACGAGAGCTTCCTTCCAAATCCCTTCCAGCCTTCCATTTACCAGTGTTTCCACCATTAAACACCATACGAGTAACATTTTTCCTGCTTATTTTCTGCTGCTGCTTGTTGTTGACACAGTATGGCTAGTACATGTACCATTTCTGTTACTGTTTCTTTTGCCACTGATACTACTACTACTACTACTACTACTACTACTACCACCACCATTTATACGTATATGGCTGCTGTGCTACGTCATTGTCTCGCCAGCTTTTCGCAACCAGTATGCCCTATCCAGCGAGAGACAGGCTTCAAATTTTAAACTGGTCATCGGCCCTTGCTCTACATCCTTCGCTCCAGTTACTGTTGCTTTACTTCCGTCGTTGGAATTAGTAACTAAAATATTTCAGTAAATTTATCCATATATAATTTTCTCCCGGAGGTCCGGTACGCCAATATTAATTAATATATCCCAAATACTAATTACGTGGGATACATTTCTACATGTCAGAATATAACATCTGTTTCTGATGAAAATTTTCTACATGTTAATTACAACACAATGCCACGTTCCAAGATTTGATGATTTGATTAAAATGGGTAAACATGTATTTTTATAAATGATAATTAACCGCTGTTCCAATGGATAAGCTTGTCAGCTTTCACCACTAACCCATCAAAATTTCCTGCATTTCACCACCCTAGGTAACACCACCATACCGTATTGCATGCCCGCATTCTGCTCCACCCCATCTTGCTCTACTCTCCTACAAAATTTCTGAGTTGATACTTAACACGCACAACAATTGCATCAGCCGGAAGTTTGTTATTTTCTTATGCCCCGTGATGTACTAATCCATCAAGGGTAAAATTCTTTACGTTTTATCGGTCAAGACCCGCATTTTTAAAAGAGATTCAAACCTGAAGATATAATTAAAAAAACCTCAAACAAAAAGAAGCCACTGATAGACCAAATATAAAAGTCTTAAAATTCTGGTGACTTCAGCAATTAGACGACTTCCTAGGGACTTAATCGCTGGCGGGGGGGGATTGAATCCCAGTGGAAAGCAAGAATTTCCTTGCCTGTTCAGACCAGATTCGACATTCAACAATGATCCTTTACAAAGGTTAACCGGTCTTCCCGGAGGTAAAGCGGCTAGGTCCAGTTGCTGAAAACCCACCCACATCTAGCACCGGGCTGCGAATTTGTTGAAGGATATGACTCTACTTCACGTCTGTTATTACACAAGCCTGTCATGGGGTAATCTTCGCCGTTTCTGCAATTAGAATTGCTTAATAGGATTCCGGATCTCTGGTATATAATACCGCGTAGATATCAATCTACAGAACACTAGGATGATAAAAAAGAAACTCTGGTCGGCATGTACTAAGTAAAACTAATGAAGGTAATATGGAAATGTGTATCCATTAAAACTTCCGCACACACATTCATATGCTTTGCTCTTTCGTTTCCATTTACTAACGGACAGGATTCGTTATTCTTAGCACAGAAGCAAAACATAGATCAATAATCTAAGCTTTCATAAACACGCACAGTCTCTTGCAAGTTTTGGGATCTTTGTTAATTACTGGAGAATATAATACGCTACTTAAGTGAGTTTCCAAGAAGGTATATAATTTTGGAAATATTAGTACTTCATATTGTGACTAAGTATCTATCGTGGAGACTGGTTCTGCTTAATCCTGTTTAGCCGGATATTTCTCATTTCCTCCAAACAAGTGTCGAGAGTAACTTGGAGATAATTTACACTGGAACAAAATCTCTGCGGTACAACACATATAAATCTGTGGGCGGTGTTACTTTAAATCAGTTCTACAAGATTAGTTACAGTCAGTCAGTTTGTAATGTTATAAGCGGGAACAAAATCTACACTTATAGAGAGTCGATCAGCGTCTGGACTTTGTTCCTTGTCAAATGTTTAGAGCAGCAAAAAAATAGACACCCGCTTTCTGAAGCACTTTTCTTGCCCGTCGTCAGATACAGAGGTGATAATGGGCCTACTTAGCTAGGTATATTATAAAAGTTTATTCTCATTCACTGAGAAATGAACGTTGTATAAGGGCACAATATACAGGGTGTTTCAGGAGGAATAGTAAATACTTTAGGAGGTGGCAGTATGGACTACTCCGAGTAAATAAGTTCATATAAACATGAGTGCAATTTTTAATGGGTGTGGAGATACAGCTGTTTGAATGTTACGCATAAAAAGCCTTACAAAAGTGTGAAGGAAAAAAATGACGTATTTATTGCATTTGTTGGTTATGTAAATTGTATCAATAAACTGCAACAGTTCAAAGTAAGTGCTCAAAAATGCCACCATCGACTTCAATGCACTTTTCAACCCTCTTGGCAACAGTACGTGTAGCTCTCCTGAGGTCGTCTTGACGTTCTTGCATTATGAAGACAGCACTATTCATAATGCGAGCGACCAATTCGTCTCTTGTGTTTACTTTTTCTTTGTAGACTTCGCTCTTCATCCATCCCCACAGACAAAAAATCTAATCTGTACGCGCCAAATTCAAACAGCTCTATCTTCACACACATCGAAAATTGGACACATGTTTACATGAACTTATTTATTCGGAATAGTCCATACTACCACCTCCTAAAATATTTACTATTCCTCCTGAAACACCCTGTATACACATCGGATTAGGTTTAGTCAGCAAGCTGTAACTGCCGTTTGGTCTTCAAGTACATTTGCGGAATTCTTATCGCAAAAAGTTACTATATTTTGTAAATAAAATTTGATTTGTGTAGTATATATTGTAAAAGCTGACCTAAAATAGATTGCTAAGACACTGAAGACAACTTTATCTGACGGGCTCTAGTTAGTTAAGTCCCTCCCGACCTCTTTACGTTATAACGGATACAGAGTTTTTCCGAAACCTTCTCACAAACCTTTTTGTTTTTAAAACTTATACAACGGACGACACATAAATATTAAATGTCTTTAAATGTAGCATACATCGGTAGAACACTGCACAAAATAAAAAAAAATATTGCATATGACCATCCAATAAGAGGAACACACATGAAGTTAACTGGAAAATAAAAGAAGCCCTTACGTCTCTTGGTAATTATACCACTTCAGGCATAAAAGATCAGTCTTTTTTTTACCTTAATTCTGTAATGCACCAAAAGTTTCCCATTACACGTGTCTATGTCGTGGCAAAGACGAAGAGTGATTGGTATGCTCCCCACTCTGCTGAAAATCTAAAAAAAAAAAAAATCTGAAAAATGTAGTTGAAGGTAATGCCTCGCAGACACGTCGACTGAATAAATGATTTCCCTTTGAACGTCACAGAGGGAAGCTCTGATTGAGAAAGTTGGTTATTAGATTATGGAACTTTGATTGGGCACATTGGCTGTCGGTTTGGAGAAACGTTCAAGAAATTCGACAGTTTTAATAGAACTGTGCTCCGAAATACTAAATCCTGTGCGAAAGAGCCTTATAAAATTGAAAATGGTGACTGGTATAAAAAGGAAAGCTGTAATTTTAAGCAGACCTATGAGCCAAAGTGCCTTACAAACGCTCTGCTTGAAACTTTATAATAAAATAGGTCTACGTTTCTTGTTGCTGCACCTTCCATATCGTCGCGTTTTTTAATTAGTGTACCAACGGATGCACATATATAAAACTTTTTCACATTAAAACACTAAAATTGCTCCGACATGTTTCGATCCAAGGATCATCCTCAGGGAGCTACACTTTTCTTGCTAAAGTCACTTTTAAAAACATTCAAAAAATAATTCCATTATATTAACAGGGTGTTGTGGCAGCATGTCCTGTGCTTTGCTGCCTGAGTATCACGCAGCAAAGCACAGGACGCACACCCACTGTCGGGCACTCTTAGCAACATACCCTTACACAACAAGACATGCTGCCATAGAACCAGGATTATATAACGAAATCAATCAGTAACTAGTTTTTAAAAAGTGACTTTAGCAAGGAAAGTGTAACTTCCTGAGGATGATTCTTGGATCGAAACATGTCGGAGCAATTTTAGTGTTTTAATGTGAAAAAATTTTATATATGTGCATCAGTTGGTATACTATTAAATAGGCCTACGTTTATTGAGTGCCTGCAGATAAAAACCTGAAGCTAATCTCAAAAAGGGCCACATAATGTGCACACTGAATGTGACTTAACTTTTAAAAAAAAAAATCTGTCAATTGAACGTTTGAAATCGATGTTTAGACTCTCAAACGTTCTGGTGTATTCTACCATCCACATTATCTTTTATAACGCCGATAAATTTGCATGTGAGCTTCTTGTAAAGTATGGCTGGCAATGTACGAATTTTGAACCAACTTACGCTCACAAGACAACTGTTCTAAATAAAGTGTAACAACGCAAATTTCTATAAGTAGGCTTACTACAGTCGATGTCATACTGCACGTGTAAGTCACGCACATATAGAATGACAATGACTGTACTTTATGTTTTCAAACACAGTTCTTAAAGTTATTATTCACATTTTTTTATAATTTCGGCGTTGGAGCATGTTGTTTTATTGAAAAGAAACTGAATAAAACATAACAGGTCAGCTGTTGACATTATACCCACGGTATGACGTTGGCTGATATTTGTGATTTTGCGTACCCCACAGAAGACTAACTTGTGTGGTCAAAGTATGTATTACAAAACAAATGTAATAAATTTCTTCCAGTCCAAATTTATTTTACAGTGTTCTATAGCTGGTTGTCATAGATTTTATGCGGTAATAACATCTAAAATACCTTCCTTTATACTTGGTTACTGAAAGAACACGTACTATAAAAAAAACACGGCTTTTTTTATTAGTCGTCGGTAAGGACAGCTGTCTTGAAGTAAATGCAGAGAAAAATAAGTGTATATTCACGTCTCGTAAAGAGAATGCACAGAAAATGCATAACATTAAGTTAGAGAACATGTCCTTTTTGAGTGCGACAAAGTTCAAATACTTGGGAACAACCCTAGGATTTCTAAATTACGTTCCTGAAGAAGTAAAGTGCATTCTGAACTCTGGGTATGCTTACTACCACTCGGTCCAACGTATTTTGTCTTCCACTAACCATCCCAAAAAAAATAAGGATTAAAATATAAAGAAATGTAGTTTTTTTTGTGTGTGTGTGCGAAACTTGATCCCTCAGCCTGAAGGAGGAACATGGCTGAGGGTGAATGTGAATAGGGTACCGAGGAAGATATTTGGGTCTAAGAGGGGCAAGGTAACGGGGGGAGTGAAGAATGTTGCGTAATAAAGACCACTGATTTACACTCATCACAAAATATTATATGGGTGATAAAATCAAGACGAACGAATTGCGCGGGGCATGTGGCACGTAGGGAAAAGAGGAGAGATGCACACAGGACTTTGATGGAGAAGCCTGAGGAAAAGGGTCCACTTAGAAAAACTAGGCGTAGGTAGGAGGATAATATTAAAACATATCTTCAAAAAAGAAAGGGAGTGTAAACTGGATAAGTCTGCCTCAGGATAGGGCCAAGTGGCCGGCTTTTGTAGTCGTGCTAATGAAGTGTCCGATTGGGTAAATTGCGGGGAATATCTCGATCAGCTTATGAAATATTAGCTTCTCAAGAAGGACTGCTCCATGCAGTTAGTTATTTGGTTAGTTAGTTAGTTAGTTGGATGGTTGGTTGGTTGGTTGGCTAGTTAAGTTAAGTTAGTCAGTCAGTCAGTCAGTCAGTTCTATTTGAATAATATTTATTAAGATTATGCAACATACACGTGACTTGCATCTCTATCAAGTAATATTACAAAGTGGTCACTTTCCTTATACTGCATGCTGCTTGGATAGCCAGTAATTCACGCACAGACAAACATACAAAAAATACAGTTAATATAGGCCTATACTCAATATATCAAGGAATATGAACTTTGGTATGCAGGCGGATTATATATACACCTAGCAATTGTGTACAAGATTATTTTTAAATATTTCAACACGGTGTAATATTCAGTTTATGGCCGATACATTTAATACAGTAAAAAATTAAGGTGGATATATAAACAGCAAATCCTTCACAGAAAAGCATGCTGGAAGTAACAGCAGAGACTAGTACACTAACATAAAACCCTATATCTAAAGCTGTGTAAAATGACTGAAAGTGTAATAGCTCCCTTCCCCCAGACCACGTACACTAAATTTCATGACCATTTGTGAAATGTCTTTGATGCCATGTAACCTGTACACCTCCTGTCTTATTAGAATTACATCTAGTGGGAAACAAAAATCACTTAACTCTGCAGAGTTAAGCTATCTGGCATTGTTTTCCACCCTCGCATTATTTTTTTCTTGCTAATAAACTACACTTACGTCTTTTAACACACAACAGTTATAACTACTGCGTGTTATTTTCAGTCACTTACCTCGAACCAGCCCCGGTGCCAACTCTGCATTTGAAGACACCTGCATAGCCACATGACTCACTATGGTAGCAAATGAACACATTTATAATACACTTCAACTGCTCAACATTACATTTATGCACAGCCAAATATTGCAGCACACATGCACACGTTAACAGATGTTGTTTCGCACTTTATAGTCTTAAATTCGCAGAATTTTAAGGAAAAACTTAGGAATTCAAGAAATCTCTAACTTCACAGTTCAGCTTTTACTCACGCGGAAGGGAGCTGCGCTTTCTGTTTCCGTTTTGCCACAATCGTCAGAGTTCGGTTGACCAATCGAGAATATTCGCTATCACAAGAAAGTTACGCTTCTTGCAGGGCACATTTGTTTGATGTATCATGTAGAGACGAGCGTTGAACACGAGGTTTTGCTGTGGGATAAAGGTATCGAGTTTCCTTTCTTTGTTACTACATGAAATATACACGTGGGGACTGAGAGAGATGACCCTTGATTAGAAACGGAAGCATCAGATGCAAGTGATATCACAACTACTGAAGATTATTCGTGAAGTAATGACAGAATTTAGTAGCGAGGTCTCACCTGTTCTTATTTTTCTAATTCCCCGATTTACTGGGCTCCAAAATTAAACTCCACACAAATTTACACGCGAACTTCAGAAGGAAATTACGGGTGCGCTCGCCCTCTTAAACATCCTTATAATAGTTAAGGTAACCGGTAAATGTCATTCAGAAAAGTGGTTACCTACATGAATACAGAGACAGATTTTTGTAACCACACCAGTCCGAATATGGAGACTCTTCAGTTTTAATTCTGTGGATACTGCATGCAGAACAACAACCGCAAGGTAAAACTCACCACTCACCACAGTAGTAATTATTATTATTATTACTATTTAAAATATAGGCTCTCTACTTTATTTCTTCAATATTTCTTAAGGAACCTTTTAATCAGTTCTGGTTTTATTTTCCTCAAATCACCATTTTTCAAGTTAAATTTGCAACTCCTTTCTCATGAAGTTAACAATTCCTCAAATAATCCACACTATCTCCACGTTTTAACGAACCAGAAGTCTCATTGCCATCTTCAAGATAATTCAACTTTTTTTCCTATCCTAAACCACGTTAAGCAAAATTTTATCACCCCATCCTATTTCTCTAAATTTAATTTTAATACTATAATTCCGTCTACGCTTAGGTCATCCAAGTGGTTTTCGGTCACATATCCCCACTGAAGCGTTGTGTGTATATTTCCCCTCTCACACATTTCACATTCCCCATCCATATCATTCTCCCTGATTTGATAAACTAATAATGTTTGTTGAGGAATACAAATCATACAGTCTCACATAAGTTTGAAGAATCCAAAAGTACTACAGAGCCACGTAACGATGCATTCTGTAAACAAATTGGACCATTTTAAGACTCTAATTTATAATTAAAATACATATGGGATATGCAACATTATTTTATGATTATTGGAAATTATTTTATTATATTTCGCTTCCCTGTAGCTATGTAATACCAGGATATTGTCACACGGCATAAATATTTTCAATTCGAGTCATTCCGACCATTTTCACAAAATTTCAAGTTGTCGACTGAATATCTTTCACTTCACTGGTTCAAAAAGATCAGAAGGCGAATGAAATACACAGCTCAATTATTTCTATTTGGAAACTGCCACAATGAATGCATGAATGATTCCTATAACAGAACATCATTACGTGATACATGATAGAATAAGGGGCACAGCAACCTTCGAAAATGTTAATAATTCTGCTGCAATCTTGCCGTATAAATTTGTCAGAAAGCGGTGAAAGATTTTCATTCATTGGTTAGATAACTGCGCCCTTCTGGGTTATTATGCAACATGTAGTGGTAATTCCTTACCGACTTTTGGGACAATTTATTGGTCTCATTTTCAAGGGTAAAGAATCCAGGATTCGTGAATTCGTTGTTGTTTAATAATTTATGTGTTTATATGTTGTTAATTAATGTTTTATTAATTAACAAGGACTGCATAGTGAGGTTTTAAATATTTATTGTTCTATTGTTTGTTGAGTATATGTGTTTTGCTCGGACTATAATGGACTTGCCCACAAATTTAACGGTCAAGGACTCTACACAAAAATAAATTATAATTATATTGTATATTTCTAAAACTGTGTAGAAATAGACGCCCTGCAATAGTATGTAATTTTTCGGTACTGCATGGAGCTTTTTAGGAGGTACATTTTTTTTGGGTGGGCCGGGTAGCTCAGTTGGTATAGCTACTGACTACGGGGTGGACGGTCCGGGATCGAATGTCGGTGGGGACAAGATTTTCCGCCCGTCCAGACCGGCCCTGGAGCCCACCCAGCCTACTGTAAAATTGGTACCGGGTCTTTCCCGGGGGTAAAGTGCGGCCGGGGCGTGCTGCTAACCACTCACCCCCTTCTAGTGCCGCGGTCATGGAAGAGTAGAGCTATACCTCTACCTACCCTCTGGGCCACACCGGACCTGTAACGGGATCACTTTACCTTACATTTTTTTTTTATAAATAACTGATAGTTCAGATGATTATGCTTCCCCCCCCCCACACCCTTTGCTTTCATGGCAAACAGGGGCACAAATTCGGCTCTATTTTTCGCAAAGTTCGTGTTATCTAATGCTGATACCTATTTCGTGAATAGTGCTGCATTTCAGATATGAAGTGACGTTTAATTTAGGGTGTGAGCACGCTGAAACAGACCCTCCAAACCAGTACAGACTGCTTCAGACTACACCAAACCACGCTACACCATTCGACCATTCACACTGGCCACACTGTACTGCAGGCAACCCTGGTAAAAATTACCCACTAGAAGGTGTCGCCATCTCTAGTGGCACATTTTGCTCAAAATGGTCGTGTTTAATGGACAATTTATTACACAGTCTCTAAATACAGCTTTGTATTAAGATATAGACTCGCGCACAGCAATTGACAGGATAAAATTTCCGTTCATATTCAAACTGTTGTGAAATTCTTCGTATTTTATTCAAGATACTGTGGTCTAAATTTTAGATATCGACATCTTTCAAAAGCATTTTATTTAAAATTCAGTGAAAAAAATTATTTCATGTACTAAAGGTATTTTCTATTACC
>Ga0123354_10004210_pt1 | contig 20298 bp, 14 predicted proteins | sample TergutLab28metaG_2_FD_97872 | JGI IMG/M metagenome (GOLD analysis project Ga0123354, IMG submission 97872) | Labiotermes labralis P4 segment gut microbial communities from Petit-Saut dam, French Guiana - Lab288 P4 | ecosystem: Host-associated > Arthropoda: Insects > Digestive system > Gut ...
GTCACTGACATTGCGGGAGGAAAGGAAGCTGAGGGTGTTTGAGAATATGGTGTTGAGGAGAATATTTGGACCTAGGAGGGACGAGGTAACGGGGGAATGGAGGAGACTGCATAACGAGGAGCTGAATGATTTGTACGCCTCACCCAATATTGTGTGGGTGATAAAATCAAGAAGAATGAGATGGGCTGGGCATGTGGCGCGTATGGGTGAGGAGAGGGGGGTCTATAGGGTCTTGGTGGGGAAACTGGAGGGAAAGAGACCACTGGGGAGGCCTAGGCGTAGATGGGTGGATAATATTAGGATGGATCTCCAGGTGGTAGGATGTGGGTATATGGACTGGATTGGGCTGGCCCAGGATAGGGACAGGTGGCGGACGCTTGTGAGTGCGGTAATGAACCTTCGGGTTCCGTGAAATGCAGGGAATTTCTTGACTATCTGCAAACCAGTTAGCTTCTCAAGAAGGAATCTGCACCATGAAGTAAGTAAATATATTCTGTCGTAGCCATGCAGGTGGACATGTTGTCGTCAACATCCTCGTCTGGCGGTTGGTCCTTTTGGTTTGTATTCAACAGGTTGCAGGTTTGAGTGTCAGTTAGGCAACTGGCAGCTGCCACAGATGTTTCGTGGTTTTCCTCAGTATATCTGAACTAACATCGGGACTGCATGCGTACTTTGGAATAGGCCGCGACCACGTCTTTGTGTATGCTGCATAGCTTGTTGTTCACAGTCATCGAATTTTGCCCTTTGACACTAAATGACTCCATGGAGCAGAGTTCTTTTTGAGAAGCTGTTAGTGCCTCAGCTAGTCGAGAAATTTCCTACATTTTGTGGAACACGAAGGTTCATTACCATGTTCACAAGAGCCCGCCACCCGTCCCTACCCTTAGTGAGGTCAGTCCAGTCCACGTTCTCCCATCCGATTTCGTTAAGATGCTTTTGGATATTATACTCGCATCAACAACAACGTCTTCCAGGTGGTTTCTTTCCCTCATTTTTCCTCACTACAACCCTGCCGGTAGGCACTGTATTTTAAAACTGAGTAGGCATCGTCCAATAACCAAGGATCTCGTTAAAGTACTTTCTGTATAGAAGTCTCGAGTGTTAACCGCTGCTGTAATCTGCCTGGCTGACGGTTGTGGTCCTGTAAGACATAGATACACCTACATTAATTGTTTGGTTGTGCCTTGCCCTTCGAACAGAACACGTCAGAAGTGTCGTGTTGAAAAGTGGTACGTTCGTTTCATAAGACTGTTTTCGTTTGCAAACTGTGTAACGGTTACTGTTCTCTCTTCCGAACGAACACACTTTCAAGAATGACTTTAGAGTCTGGCGTTGCTGACAGTAAAAGGTACAGTTCACCCCAGAACAGGCCATGAAGGCCCAGAGGAGGAGTAGAGTTACAGCTCTACTTTTTCTTTAATCTCGGCGCTAGATGGGGTGGATGGTAAACGGCACGCCGCGGCCTCTTTCCCCCCGATAAAAAGGCCCGGTACCCATTGTACAGGAAGCCGGGTGGGCCCCAGGGCCGTTCTGAACGGGTGCGGAAAGTCTTGCCCCTACCGGGATTCGATCCCGGGACCATGAAGCCGCTAGCGAGTCGCTATACCGATTGAGCTAGCTCGGCCCACGTTGCTGACAGCAGGCAGCATGTATTAAAGATGTAACCTGTCGTGCCATCTCTTGGTACCTTAGCGCAACTGTCTGAAGAATGCCATGAACCATAACTAAATTTTCACGTACTTTTTTTGCTTGCGAACCCCTTTTGGTTTCATAAAATAACCACGGATCCTCACATCCTTGCTCGCGTAAATACGGAGTGTTGGGATGATGGATATCCAAAATCAAAAGTCTGTGTCTCAGAACTGACTTCAGGTAGCTACGAACGTCTACCAGCAGCATACCTAACAATGCATTGCAACATATCACTATACGGCTTTACCCGGTTGGTGTTTGCCGAGAGACACAAGTTTTAGGGACTGAATTATTAAATATAGTGCAGGTTAATTTTGTATTCTGAAGGGTTAAGTGACCATGTTTGTTTGTTCCCCTGAATTAACACACCTATATTGCTTCCATGGCGAATTATATTTAAGAAAGGTGGAACTTAATGACGAATTCTGTTTGTATTTCGAGTGTGTCACACTAACGCACGTCGTCATTCGTTGATAATCCACATGGTGTGAACAATGACACATCCCCCCCCCCTTTCCATTGCTCGACAGCCCCAAGAGGACCAAGGTCTCGTTACAAAGGCTTCATGATACATCAAGTCAAATACACCACACTCGGTAGGCATACTCTGGACGAGTGATCGGCCCGTCGCAGTGACCTCTACCTGACAACACACAACACTCACAAAAACAGACATCCATGCCTTCGGTGGGATTCGAGCCAACAGTCCCAGCAAGGAGCGGTCGCAGGTCGCCACTGGGATCGGCTGCATCTTCCTTTACTTCCATTATCACAAGTTCGTGGTTAGAAGCCCAACGCATCTCTCCCGCACTTCTTATCTAAATATACGCCCTTCTCGAGGCATCGTAACAATTACGTCACATAACTATAACAATGTGACGTGGTCACAGCTGCTAGCAGTGGCAACTTTGTCGCGAGTCAATTCCACCCGTGACATAACTGCTGTCGGGAGGCGAACGGAATTTCAGAGGGCGCCTGGCCACTGGGGGTTCTGCACAGAGAGGCAATGAAACAGGGAGACAGAGATGGAATGAATCGCCTTAGATAGAATAAAAAAAATGCTAATTATAATGGGTGTTTCTTTGGAAGGTTGCCTATGGGTTACTTCTAACCCACGAAGTTCGGAGTTAGTTTTGTATATGTAAGGATCTCATGCACTGGGTTTGGCTGTTTCAAACAGAGATGTGTAGCAACGCGGAGAGGATAAAGTAACTTAAACTGAGGTAGTCAAATTATCAAATGCACCCTCAAGAACTGTACGTTTCTTATGAATAAAGGGAGAAAAAATTGGATAAGTTCCGTTTTTTCTTTTTAACTTAACATATTTGTAGACCATTTAGTACTGAAAGATACGAATATATCAGAGGTGTGCCTCGTCGCCAAACCTACGTTTTTAATTTGTGCGGAATGCAAGCATGATTCCGCAGTACCAGTTCGTAAGAAGCTACGACATTTAACTAACCGTCGTGTTGAAAGCAGTTGGAGACGAGCGTTTAGAAAATACATAATAAATCTGAGCGTTTAACGCACCTGCTATGGAGTGACGTCAACCCTCGTGCCACGTCAGTACAGTATTTCAAAGTTGTACCTATTTTGTTTTAAAATGCACGTGCTCATGTTCAGGTCTGTCATTAAATGGGCGAGGTCTGCAGCTCGGACACCCATTTTCTTCGTCTGGCATTTTGTCATGCTCTGCCAGGAAGTTAATGACTTTGAACGTTGAGTGCAATGCTGACAACAGTTACTGGATATAAATCTGTACTTATGTGACATATTTAAAGCAGACAACTGCTAATTCCACGCGACGAAGTCATTCTTAGAACGTTACCGTTGTTTGACAAAAAAAAAATTAATTTTTTGAAACCCAAATATTTGTCGAGGAGTTTAAAACAACCTTTGCAGATTGAGATATAAATATATCTACCTAACCGCTAACGATATGATACAGGGTCTTCCTGTAAATTTTGGTTATGTGACCCATCAAAAAATTATTTTACGAAACCCGAGGATTTCGACGACTTCACGCTGTTGGCCTCTACCTAAGCCAGATGAGTCCAGTTTACATGTTCATGCCCTACTTTGTAGCATTCACTTTACTGTTTCCATATCTACACCTGAAATTCATAACTAGTTCCTATGCTTGGAATTTCTGAACTAGAATGTTTTATGCATTTCTTATTTTGCCTGTGCCCTCTATGTATAAGGTCAAAAGCAAGAAAAAGCAATGCCATTACAGGCCTGGACAGGCCCAGAGGGTTCCAGTAGGTTGAGGTTCCCAAATTTCAAGACATTCGGCACATGAAAGTGGTAAGGTTGTCAGCCCTACGCACCGAGATTTTTCATTTGTCCACAACGTCCAGACAGGCCCTGTAGCCCACCCTGCTTCCTGACGTGACGCTGGCCGTTCACCTCCATCTATCGCAGAGGTTAAGAATGAGTGGAGCTGTACGTCTGCTCCCCCCCCCCCATGCCTTTGTGGCGTGGACAGGGACAACTTTACCTCTACTTTTTGTTACCAACATTTATCATAAGTGGGCCGGGTAGATAAGTCGGTAAAGTGACTGACTACGGGCTGGATGGTCCGCGATCGAATCCCGGTGGGGACGATATTTTCCGCCCATCCAGACCGGCCCTGGGGCCCACCCAGCCTCCTCAAAAATGGGTACCGGGTCTTTCCGGGGGATAAAGTGCGGCCGGGGCGTGCTGCTGACCACTCACCCCCTTCTAGTGCCGCAGTCATGGAAGAGTAGAGCTATACCTCTACCCACCCTCTGGCCCACACCGGGCCTGTAACTGCACCACTTTACCTTTAATTTTTACATTTATCATAATCGGCACGAATTTTGTCTGAATCGCTTCTGCAAATCCGTCAACTGTCGTTTGATCCGCGAGTAATGTCGGTATTGTGATGCGAAGTCTTTCTGCTCTATTGCTGTTCGATAAAGATGGTTATTGCATGTAAATGCTCGTATATCCGTTATTAAAAGGTTTTATTTTAAATGCCTCTTCTATAAAGTACCACATTACTGTCACTCCTCCACACCACAACCAACACATCCATTAATCTGTTATGCTACCAGTACCCATTCAACTCACACAAGTGGCTTATCCACCGCGTTGTAGATTCTAGGTTGTTATGGAATAGTGTACACGTGTGTGTGTGTGTAGTGCTTACCCTAACATATCTACCGTTGAAGTTTCGTAAGTTTGCATTTACTTTATAAAAACGATCGCGCTAATCTGTCAGCGGCGGTGATTGATGTGTGCGAAATTCAAGATGCGGGAGCACCAGATTTAACTTTAAACTGTTTACCGACACAGGCCTGTTTTGCATGTCATTTCGAATGCTGAAGTAAACAGCCCTGTTAGCAAAGGGCTGCAAGTGTTTTAAGTACCAGAATTTTCTTTGCGTTAGAAAAAAATTGTAGTGTTTGTCACAGGTCGTGGTGGATATTGCATGTGTGATGCAAGAGAGAGGACGGAACTTTATGAAAACCGTAGACTGACTGACTGTCTGATGGCACGGCGTTCAGCAACGTATATGGACCTACAAGAAGTGAAGTGACAATGACTTGAAGAAATTACACAAAGAGAAGCTCTGTCATTTGTATATGTCACACCCATTTCAAAGCCGCTGGAATGTACAATCCGAACGAATGTGGTGCTGGTGGTGGGGATGGTGGTGTGGGTGGCGGTGGTGGTTATGTTGGGGTGGGGGTGTGGGTGTTGTTTGTGGTGGTAATGATGGGGGTGTGGGTGGTGGTGGTGGTGAGAATGTGGTAATGTTGGTGTGGGTGGTGATGGTGGTGGGGATGTGGTAATGGTGGTGAGGGTGGCGGTGGTGGTGATGGTGGGGTGGGGATGTGGGTGTTGTTTTTGGTGGTAATGATGGGGGTGTGGGTGGTGGTGGTGGTGGTGGTGGTGGTGATAGTAGTAGTGGTGGTGGTGGTGGTGGTAGTAGTAGTAGTGGTGGTGGTGGTGGTGGTAGTAGTAGTAGTAGTAGTGGTGGTGGTGGTGGTAGTAGCAGTTAGTAGTAAGTCGATATTAATTATTAAAGACTTTAGTTTTTGAATTGGCCTTTCGGAATTTCATAGCTACTAATTTAATTAGAACTGAACTGACAGGGGACAACGTTGCAGTCGGTCGGAGGCGAATATCTTTCAATTTCAAGATATCACGTGCAGTAAATGAACGCGCGATGACAGTTTTGTGGCCTGAGTTAAAATGCACAACACACCAAATGCTGTAACCGTAAGGGTGGGACATGAGAAATACATGAAAAATTTTGGTTGGAAAACATCAATATAAAGAGATCGCCTTGAAGGCCTGAGCTTAGGTGAGAGGTAACATTAAAATTCTTGTTGACCATCCACAAACTTCGAATTGTTATTAATACAGTGCATTTTATTAAGTTATTTGTCTTAAGATTTCCATCAGTATGCTCCGTGTACTTAGTGCCAACTGTTCCTGGAATTTCCATACTCTGGGAGACTTCCACCTGCCATGTACAGTGTGACATCTACAGTGTCTGAGTTCGCCAACGATGCTGCATACCATGTATCACCAAGTTTTATGTGATAAAGGACGTGAAGTAGCTTTTATTGTGAGTGCACAATACATACATATGTACAGTATCAACAGAGGTGTTGTGGCTTACCCTGATGATCGTGGTGGCCATTACCGAAACATGTCGGGATATGGACTGTGTGAGAACTTAAGACTTATTAAGTGTTGGATGCATATTGTTGTAAATCTTTAGACAACTAAATTAAAATTCTTGTTGGTTAAATACGGCCCAAAATTGCCGAGTTAAGTCCAAAGGCTCAAGTTAGGTTCAAGTGGTAACTGTGTGAACGCCGTCATTAAACGTCGGCTTCTTGAAATCTTGGAACTTCTTGAGCTTGCTTACTGTCAACCGGTTTGTACCATGCCGTGATAAGTTCGCACTGCTAGTCTGCTGCAGTTGGTCATTCCGACTTATCCACATTGATCTCTCTAGCCTTGATGGGGAAAAACTGTATTTGAACCTTCACTTTATTATATATATTCCAGTCAACACAACTATATAACAAAAGCATAGGTTAAAGCGACATGTTTCGACTTAAAAAGTCATCGTCAAGCTAAGCTAAGAACCATTAAGTTCTTTACAATGTGGCTGTGCGCCTTTGGGATCCCAGATGGCTCACAATGTGTGATGTGATTCGTACCATGTGCATAACGTGACTTATCTATTACACTATTTTATCTATATTGGGGGGTCAAGTATGTGACGTGTGTTAGCGTGCTATTTCCTGGGACCGTTTTTCGCTGATTGGGCTCCTGGTTGTTATGTCCGTTGTGATTGTATTGGTTCTCCTGTTTTTAGTTTCCCGGTAGATTGGTGGAGGGGGGGGGAGGGTCTGTCCACTTGTTCTTTGTAGTCTGTTACTGCTTTCTGTTTTGGATTGGTTGCGTCTTGTCTAGTTCGTTTATCTGTGAGGCGGTTGTCGTCTTCTTCGTGCAGTAGTGAACGGGCTTCTGCCCCTGTGTAGCTCTCACTTCCTGCGGGGATGAATGGCTTCCCACAACGGAATGACTTCGTTCAAAATATATTTGAACCCTTTAATACGAGTAAACCAACACTGTGGGATTACGAATTTTGTGCAAAATTGTGACGTAACGTTTGTTTGCTGAAAATAGCGCAGTGTAGGTCGTATATTTAGGCATCCACAAGTTTGGCCGTACCAATGGGAATTTAGCAGAAAGAGAATGAAGGTAGGCAGGTGGGTAGGAAGGTAGGAAATTGGTCTGAAGCTGGTCTTGCAAATCTGAAAGGGGCGTTTTGGGAATTGGGATCAGAGGTTGGACGATGCCATGCGTTGGTAAGGGATGCGTGGAAATATTAGGAAGGGGTGACATAAAATCCTCAGGCTTGGCGGCTGCGACAACGTAGTGTCTGCCGTATGTGGTGTATGTCGCCCCAGACCTCCCGAAGAAATGCAAACTCATCCGCGAGAGAAGGCAGAGTTTTGTTTCAAGTTGATAGCGAAGTGCACCAGCCGGGAATATCAATGGCTTGGCAGTTAAGGGTCGGAATGCTGTTTTTCCTACTGAATGCGCGCTTTCCTACGCTAATGGTGCTTCCAGGCGAAATAGGTCGAGGGAGGTCACTTAAAAAAAACACGTGAAAAGAGAATACTTGATCGCAGCGAACCCTGGTTTAATGCCTACTGAAGAGTGGGAAAGCTGCCGGAATACGGGCGTCCGACAGTTTTTTCACAAGGCCGCGGTTTTGCTGGATTGCGTTCACCCAACAACGACTGAAGCAAGCTGAAGGCACGAATTGCGAAAGTGAGAGTGCGTGCACTTGTTTGACGGAAATGAGGACTTTACTCAGGTAACGTTACGTAAAGCATGTTCGTCTGCACGCTTAGAAGACTTTTGAGGGAGTGGCGAGCTGCAAGCCCCGGCCGCTTTACGTCCGCGCGAAGCGCCGTCGGCGCTGGTTGGACCCCAGGGCCGGTACGGACGTTACCATGCCGCGATTGGAACCACGTTTCCTCTGTTGTCCGGTCCGCAGACCGATGTTTACTGGGGGTAGCTCTTAACAGAGAGCATTGTGGCAGCAAGTTAGAGAGAGACAGAGAGAGACGAGATGAGTAATTAGCTACGCATGTATGGAGATCCCGCTCTCGCGTCAACTGTCAGGAACTTTTCTTCCACGTGAGGCTGATGCGGCCCAGCACTTCCTGCCATAACAATTGTCATGTCTCGAGGGAGCGAGTCGTTAGCAGACTTGTCAATATCGCTTTGCAGTTTGAAAAATTCATACGTATGTCTCCTCTTTCATCCGTATATTTCCGCTCTTAATAAAGTGGATTCCTATCACCTGGATGAACAGAAAATGGATGAAGCACGTATTGACGTCAGGTGTAGAGATGAGAAAAACGCGTTTTATGAGTTTTTTGCACGAATTTTGCAAAATAGGAGCTTGACGGTTGAGCCTCTGTCTTTCCGTCTGTTCGTTAACTTTTTTTATTTCTAATTTTTATATTAACCATTCAAACGCCCAATTAAATCCCATATGCCATTTGCTGACATTATTAGGAGCTCACCATATTCTTCACGTTAGAAGAATAAGGTTCAAGTAAGCAGTGGGTAAGAAGGGAGGACATGTGAGTACCTGTATAATAATGACCTTGAAGTAGTGCGTCCATTGTTTGTATGTGTCACTGACATTGAAACGAATTGTATAGGAATATTAATACAAACCCTAAAGACATTAACTTCCATGATGGTAAATAATTCTTATTTGAAATTTTGTAACGTTAATGTAATACTGATGTTTATATCGAAATAATGTTGTTTCTGCAGTTGTTTGCGCATGACTGAAATGCGTAGTGGACATAACTGGATAACTGCCATTTTAAATAACACTAAGTGTTGTGTTTTGATGGTGTTGATATATCTGGTTAACTAAACAGGGCCGTTCGTTCAGAAACATTAAGATTACCCTTTTCCAGCCTTCCTGTTCATAATCCTAGTAACAGGATCAGTCTAGTTGCAGGGCTGCTCGACTTTTATGTGTTTGGGGAAACTTCGGTAAAATTTTGAGTGCGTCGGTTTTCTGAAGTTTCTTTGGTGTTCTGTCGCGGCGGCTGTGACAGAGGCAGGATTGAAAGGCCGTTCGAACGCTTGTGGGTTCGTGGAATCGGCGCAGTGACGCGCTGCCCAACACAGCCTAATGACAGTCAACGAACGTTTTGTCAGGGTGGGATATTGTAGAAGGTTCATAATTCATTGCCTTTCGATTTGAATTGTTTGTATTTGGAATTAAAAACGAAAATCTCGCGTGTGCTTAATAAGGCACCATGCCTGTTGTGGTATCAATATATTAAATTAAGCGGATTTATTCAGTCAGCTAACTAAATACGTGAACCTTGTTAACTGAAGAATAAAATCCAACTAGATGCCACTTATTACTTTATTATGCTTATGTTAAGCTCAACGTGTTTCGGGCACCATTATGCCCATCATCAGGAGCTCACGACGATATAGGCCGTCTGGTTCTCGAGTTGCTGCTGGTTGGAAGTTACGTGCAGGCAGGATGGATGACTGTCCGGACCGAAGGCTGTAGAGTCGTGTTACAGCCTTCGGTCCGGACACTCATCCATCCTGCCTGCACTTAACGTCCAACCAGCAGCAACTCGAGAACCAGACGGCGTATGTGGTAACCAACGCTATCGTCGTGAGCTCCTGATGATAGACATAATGATGCCCGAAACATGTTGAACCTAACATAAGCATAATAAAGTAATAAGTGGCATCTAGTTGGATTTTATTCTTCAGTTATCAAGATGAGGCACGGTCCAATAGATATCAAACGTGAATCTTGTATTTGTGGGCAAACAAACAGTAAGTGATACGATCGTACTGGTTAAGTATTTTAGCGCAGAAAGTAACACGTGTCAAGCCAGCATGTTACGTCGGGTTTCTTGTAACTGTCACGATTTACTTCAGGATAATTGTGCTGCGTTTATGCGAAGTTTCCGCCACCAGATAAAGGTGAGAGGGGTGGTTAAGTGACAGGATCATGACAGAGTTAGCTAATATTCTTTTCTTGTGTGCACACAGCGGCAGTCACCATTCGCATTGCGTCCCCTCATAGCCACGAACCTTCCTTCCTATACAGTAACTGTGGATGGTGGAGCAAATGATATTTATGTGTTGTTGCCATGGTTACTTGAGGACGAGAGGGTTGGCTGTATGTTTAGGGGTGGTGAAGGGAACATTAGTAGACATTTCATCAGGGTCACAATGGTGAGACGAAACCATCAGCGGAAAGCGGGCCGGCAGGCAGATGCATAGCTGTAAATAGGCCAACTGTGCAGCTGATGAAAGTCGCGGTAGCAGTATCAACAGACGCTAGAAGTGCCTAGACACAGGATAATAAACTTGAGGACGTGGGTGGAATTGTAACGAAGCCGAGATCAGTGACGAATTGTCTTAGGAGGATTCACGGACAAACACAAGGTCTCAAATTTTTTTAAGTTTTGTTGGCCATGCATCTCAGTATATTTATCCAAGTATTTAACCAACTTGATGAACAAAATTTGTTTCACAATAAGTTTTATTTCATGCCTCTACAATGTTCGAGCACATGTGCTCGAACATTGTAGAGGCATGAAATAAAACTTATTGTGAAACAAATTTTGTGCATCAAGTTGGTTAAATACTGAGATAAAAAAAAAAAACAAGGTCTCTAGTTCTCGGAGTAACCATGCTGCTTGTTGTTGGAGCAGAGCGGTGTATCTGCGTCACGAGATCCACGTTCTGTCCCTCGAACTGATGGTTATTTCCGTCGGGTTTATTGTATTCAGCGTCCCCTACAATCGATACGTGATCGCCTTTGTCGCCATTCTTTATCATTAACATTAAAAAATTGTGCATTCTGCCTACAGAGTGTATATGTTTTGTATGATTCTTAGAATAAATAGCGACTGTCTTGCGGCAATGTTTATGACAGTCCATATCATTAAACTGCCACTAAAAAAATAGAAGCCAACAAAATACATTGTTCAAAGGGGGAAACCCCTAATTGTCTTTAATCAACCTTCATATAAATGTATCCCTTTCTTTATGTAAGTTGCACTCTCTAAGTAGGGGGACCGCGGTAGCACAGTGGTTAAGGTGCTGTGCTACAAATCGGAAGGTCGCTGGTTCGATTCCTTCCGATCGCGCTATGGCCCTGGGGTCGACTCACTTTCTAACAGAAATGAGTACCAGGAGTATTTCCTGGGCGTAAACGCGGCTGATGCGTAAGGCTGACAACCTCACCACCATCCTGGGCCATTGTCACGTAATCTGGGAACCTTAACTTCCTGGAACCCTCTGGGCCACTCCAGGCCTGTAATGGGATTGATTTACCTTTACCTTTACCTTACACTCTCTAAGTAAAGAATTCATGAATTATCGACAGTATCAGGCCCGATACACACCAGACAGCTGTTCACCTCGCTGCAGCTCGTGCATATTTCTATGCTTATGTTAATTGAGAAAATTTCTTTTTAAATGTTTGAATACAGCATTCTGTATCTAGGACGATACATGTCAGGGGTGCACAAATTTCTCAAAGATCATGGAGCCAGTTCAAAATTCCAGACTGCGGTTGGGTGGTACAAAACAAATTGTACCCTGAAGGTCCGCAAATGTTACGCGCCACCATGGAAAATTTGTGCACCCATGGTATGTGTAACACGTGATTGTGTAATAATTTTATATTCAAGCTTATGTATTTTGTGATATGTGCAGCCGGCTATCCGAAAAGTCATTTTAAGGATGAGCGGTAATTCATCTTTATGACTGTTAGATGTAAAATAATTGTTAGAATGGTCACAGATTATGTATTTTTAATCGAGTCACAATTTATCTTGCGTTTGTTTGCATAGCTGTTGATTGGTGTATGTACTGTTAACTTTTTGTGCAGTTCTCATTCTGCTATTTGGGACTTCTGGACCTAAACATGTAGGTGATTGAAGACAATTGAGAATGTCCTCCTATAAACAATATATTTTGTTGTTTCCAATTTGTGTAAACGATTATTTTTGTTAATGAAGTTGATAATTACGGCATTCTTTATCATAACATTAATTTAAAAATCTAACACCCCCGGTCTCTCTTTTCCATTTGCCTGAGAGATTGTGTCTCTCTGTCCAAATTTCTGCCCTTTGCTACGTTTTAAGAGGATTTATTAGCCTGTTTATCTGGGTGCAAGAGGATTTATTAGCCTGTTTATCTGGGTGCATGTGCGTTATTATTATTATTATTATTAACCCTTTGAAGACAGGGTGAGGCGTAAGAAATCATCTCTGTGTGCCTTCTGTTACACATTGTGTGAAGTGGTGGGTATCAAAGTTGACGATGCAAGAAAATTAGAAGAACAAAAGTTGGGAAAGAAACTTACATTGAAGATGGGGGCGACGAAGGTCGAGGTTAAGGCGCCGAGTATGGTCGTGGTCATTCGAAATGCGAACAGAGTTCTAGGTTAGAAATTGTCCAGGTGAGTCACTTTGTGTTGCTGCTGTGTTGGTGTGATTAGCGGGTCTTGACCTCACCCTCTGCTGGGGGAAGCTGCTTGTGGAGAATGGGAGGAACTGCAGCAGATGGAGACTTGAGCAGTCCATTGAGGGGAAGAGATTTCAGACATTCTTTTTTTGAGATCGTCGGCATCCGTGCGGGGCGCCTATTAAAACCGGTCTGTCCGTCCGTCTGTCTGTACGCAAATGAGGCGAGAGCCGCTGGACGGGTATTCGTGCAGTGCGGTAGACCTTCTCGTCACTTCAGCGAAATTTGGCGACGCATATCAAATCGTATTACGAAAGTACCGGGTGTTTCACAAGAAGACGCATAGCTTACCGCGTGTTTGTCGGACCGAAGTTTGCCGGACAAAAGTGGCGGTGAAGTATGAAATACACGTTTTATTCCAGTATACTTTGCGTGCGAGTCTTGCAGTTTTTAAAATAAGTGGACAAGAACGAATGAACGTGACAGCAATACGCCGTGTATATATTTCCAAATTATTTCTATCCAGATTAACCCTCTGTCATATCGATAAGCAGACCTACATTAGCTTCACATGCACCAGAATAGTACGACAAGATACACATCATAGGTTGTGTTACAGAACGCGGCAACAGACCAAGGAATACCTTAATATAAATGCGATGGTTGTACTAACAAGACAAGCAACGCACGCATAACGGTAACATTGAGGTGCGGTCTTGCAACTATTTTTGCGGCAGAAAATCAGTAATTATTACATATTCTGTGTGTGTGTGTGTGTGTGTGTAGCTTTAGGTATCCAGCGTGCAACGCGCGAGCGCCATATTATCATCTGTGGCCTGTCCGGCTCTACCACATTTTTCCACATTATGTCATAATTGGCACCCTTCTCGGGAAAAGTTAAAATAAAACACGTGTTTTGATTTTCTCTACAACTTTTGTATGAAACATTGCTAATTCTCAGAAGAACTGAGCGAGATATTATAATAAATGTATGTCGGTCTTCATATAAAGTGCCCGTCATTCTTGTCGGATTTTAATGAAACTTGCATTTTCTTAATTTTACCTACATTTTTAAATGGGTCAGAAAATTGGACTATAAGAGCCTCACAAAGACGAAGAATTGAAGCGGCAGAAATGAGGTTATTGAGACCTCTGGCAGGCTACACCCTTTATGACCACAAGACAAACGACTACATACGCCGCGAACTACAGATTACAGGCATACTAGACAGGATAGATGAATACAGACGGAACTGGTTTCAACACTTTCAAAGAATGTCACAAAACCGAAGGAGAACATTTGGAAGACCGAAGAAACGTTGGAGAGAGCAGTTGTAACTTTGGAGACGGAACGGATCGGATCAAAGGGTCCAATCCTTGATGTTTATGATGATGATCATCATGATATGCATATTCTGGGAAGGTTTTCAAGAAATGCTCAAATATCAAATTTTATGAATATTCACCCAGTGGGAGGCGAGATATTTCACGCGGACGGACGGACGGACAGACATGATGGGGCTACAAACCGCATAAGTAGCTTCCGTCTTCAGGGGTGTTAAAAACGGAGGCATTACGCTATTGCCAGTGGACACGGCGTAACATCCCAGAATACTTGAATGTTCATTGTTACGGGCGTAGGGAAACTGTGTCTTTCCTTTTATAACAGATCATCCGCGCTGCGCTCTGTTGCTGTTCTACAACCATTCGCTTCGCATATTATTCTGTAAAAAGTGATCCCGTTACAGGCTTGGTGTGACCCAGAGGGTGGGTAGAGGTATAGCTCTACTCTTCCATGACCGCGGCACTAGAAGGGGGTGAGTGGTCAGCAGCACGCCCCGGCCGCACTTTATCCCCGGGAAAGACCCGGTACCCATTTCACAAGAGGCTGCATGGGCCCCAGGGCCGGTCTGGACGGGCGGAAAGTCTCGTCCCCGCAGGGATTCGATCCCGGACCGTCCAGCCCATAGGCAGTCACTATACCGACTGAGCTACCCGGCCCATATATTATTCTGCACCATTTCATAATTACGCCGGTCCCAGCAGCCGCGCGGTCTAAGGCGTAGGTCTGCGACCGTTCGCCTCCTGCGTTCGTGGGTTCGAATCCCACCGGAGGCATGGGTGTTTGTCTGTTGTGAGTGTTGTGTGTTGTCAGGTAGAGGTCTCTGCGACGAGCTGATCACTCGTCCAGAGGATTCCTACCGACTGTGATACATCGCTGTGTGTGATCAAGAAACCTCAAGAATAAGGAGGCCATGGCCAGCGTTGGGCCGCAGAGCCACAGGAGAACAAAAAAAAAAATCATAATTACAGTACTCGATTGGAAGTGCGCTAGAAAGAGGAATGAAAGAAACTGGAATTGAATAAACCTGTAAATTCCGCTGGCCGTAAGTCGGCATTGGTTCAGACATGCAGCTTATTCATTTAAAATCACACTGAATGTGCCTTGCTTTCTATGTGATGCGCATTGCGCGGTCAATTCCTTAAGGATGATAGTCGATTTTCTAACTTCTGCCTCTGTAATGTGTGGCCGTGATCTTCTGACAACGTTTCCACATCGCTGAAGATTTCTAATTTCGAGCTGGCAGTCGGTCGAGTCAAGGGAAATTAAAAGTTTCCGTACATACCACCTCTTGTTCCCTCCTGTGACACCGAGCATATTTTTCTGCTCGCAGTGTGCGGTATATTGAAACTATGTTTTTAACCATGCACTATAGAAGCTTCCTGAAAACTTGGTCCTAATTACTTCTGGCCGAAAGCGAAAAAAAAGTACCTCAGAGAGATCGGTTTAATTTTGTTTTAAACTGCAGTAAGTCAAATATCAAACTTTGCCGTTACCGTTTGCAAGCGTGAGGGAATACGGACTGGAATGTCATTAGATAAATTGAACTAGAAACATCAAATAGAACAAGAACCCCTTCTTTCTTTGTTCAACAACAAAAGAAGCGTACGGTAGTGCTGAACTGGAGGAAGCCCTTCTTACAACCAAATTTTTCAAAAGTATTGAGGCATCCAGAATGTTCTAAAATCGATTCTAACCCTATCCGTGCAAAATGTTCTTCCTGATAGACATAGAAGGCGAAATAGTGATATTGTTGCTAAACAAGAAGAGTGTGAGGATGTGGGACGGTGGCCTGCTTCTGTGGACTCGGAATTGAGACTTCTGGATGATGTACAATGTGGTGAATTACTTAGGTTACTTTGTGACTAAAGCGGGACTGTTGGCATACCTAGAAGGGCTTTTCATCATTGACATAACTCTTTTCATGTGACTTTATGCGAAGAATGAGTGGCAGGTATTTCTGAGGTATGACTCTTGTTCTGGTGGTTAAAGTGGTCAGTGTGGTGATCAAATATAATATATAAACTTCAGGTCTTTTTTTCAGGACTTCGAGTACCATATTGTTGGCACCTGCAGGTCTTTATATCAGGACTTTGAGTACCATATTGTTGACACCTGTAGGTCTTTATATCAGGACTTTGAGTACCATATTGTTGCTTTATATCGGGACTTCGAGTACCATATTGTTGACACTTGTAGGTCTTTATATCAGGACTTCGAGTACCATATTGCTGGCACCTGCAGGTCTTTATATCAGGACTTTGAGTACCATATTGTTGACACCTGTAGGTCTTTATATCAGGACTTTGAGTACCATATTGTTGACACCTGTAGGTCTTTATATCAGGACTTTGAGTACCATATTGTTGACACCTGTAGGTCTTTATATCAGGACTTTTGAATACCATATTGTTGGCACTTGTAGGTCTTTATATTAGGACTTCGAGTACCATATTGTTGGCACCTGTAGGTCTTTATATCAGGACTTCGAGTACCATATTTGTTGGCACCTGTAGGTCTTTATATCAGGACTTTAAGTACCATATTGTTTGCACCTGTAGGTTTTTCTTTATATAAGAAATTTTGCAACATGTTTCTTCCAAAATAATGCACCGCGAGGCGTAGACTAATTTGCGTCATGGAACAGTCAGTGTTGAGAAGCTGATAGTCGTTAATTACGTAATTGCCATCAGAACCCGAATGTTCACTGCCGCGATCACAAGAAACAACCACTGATTCCTGTTCTGAGCGAGATGAATCCAACCCACAAGTTCAGATTCTTTCATTATTGGAGTTCCGTCTGCACCTAAGGCCCCCCTTTCAGTTTCTTTTCCCGCCTACGTGCGAATAAATTTATTGTCTGTCCCATGCGTGCTACGTGCTGTACGCATCTTATCCTGTTTTGTGTGTTCGTCTGAAGATATCTGCTAGCTGAAACAAATTGTAGTTTAATGTAATGACCTAAACTGTTCAATAATATGACAAAACTGCAGGTGGTGTATTCTTTGACTTGTTGCACAGGCATTGACAGGGCGTTCTCTACTTTCGAAATGTTATGCCTTTTCACGGTACGCGTAAGAAACATACAGCCTTGCTTGCGTCCACGTTTCACGAAACCCATGAATTCAAAACGTCATTATATCATATCACATATGCTGCGTTTTATCCAAATAGGGCAAAATGTGGAAACTACGGATAGAAATTCATTTACGCGCCTGAGTAAAGTATGATTTTCACGAAACTCGCAGCCATTAAATAAGTTTTTTCCTCTCTCTCTCACTCTCTCTCTCTCCCTCTCCCTCTCCCTCTCCCTCTATGGTCATCTGCTGTATCAAGTTTGCAACCATACGCTACTGATTGACATGACTAAATTATTTGCCCGCCGGTCCCAGTGGCCGCGCGGTCTAAGGCGTAGGTCTACGGCTGCTCCTCTGCTGACATTGTGGGTTCGAATCCCACCGGAGGCATGGATGTTTGGTCTGTTGTGAAGTGTTGTGTGTCGTCAGGTAGGGGTCTCTGCGACGAGCTGACCAGTAGTCCAGAAGAGTCCTACCGACTGTGGTGAGTCGCTGTGTGTGATCTAGAAACCTCAAGAATGAGGAGGCCATGGCCCGCGATGGGCCGCAGCGCCACAGGAAAAAAAAATTATTTGCCCTATTTTTTACATATTTTGGCCTATTGGCATAAAATTTGTATGGAGGATATCCAACAAGTGTGATCTTGAGTTTCAAGAAAATCAGAAAATGGAAGCTGTACTTTACATAAGGGCGTAAATGAATTTCTGTCTGCTTTTTCCACTTATTTACGATTTGTCCGAAGTTCTACGTAAAGGTATGTTGATCACGCTATTGCGCACGCGTGAGTGCATGAAACTCGTTGAAGGGGTTGAAGTAGTTTTCGTAACAGGCGTCAGTAAAATTAGGCTTGTCCGTGAAACCGTACAACATCTTTAAAGTAAATAACTACTAGATACGGATTATATGTTATGTGACTGAATACTCCATTTGCAGTTTTGGGTTATTGTTCAGCGAATCTTGAACATTCTTTTTTTTGTCTTTTTGTCATTTGTCAGCACAAGGAACACCTCTTTGCTAAATATACACACTTTTTGGATGTTCCTTTTTGAAGCATTACCGGCTGTATGTAGATAGGTCTTGTTATTCCTATAATCATTTCTCGCTAGACAAAATATGGTTTGGAGGAGTGCTTTGTTCGGTTAATCACCATCCAGCTTATCCGGTACTGAAACTTGCTGCCAAAGAAAGTAATTACACGAAAGTTCTTTGTCATTTTGCTCGATTCGTGCGGGCAGAATTTTCGAGACACGGAAGACGCTGTCAGTATGGTACACCGAGACACAGACGCAGAACGGTGCGACTCAGAATGTGTTTAGAAATGTGTTCTTCACAGCGTCCCTGCGCACAGCAAATTCTGTTGCCAATGAGTGTCTTAGTAATGCACACTCCGCGGTAGTGGCGGGGGTGTCGCAATTCATAATTAGCACTCGCACTTTGTTCACCCCTTCACTCCCACCCCCTTGTATTACGTCGTGAATTATGCTGATACTTTGATACTGAGTTGAGCTAAAATGTAAGATATAAAAAAATGTAAAGTGACCCCGATACAGGCCCGGTGTGGCCCAGAGGGTAGGTAGAGGTACAGCTCTACTCTTACATAACCGCGGCACTAGAAGGTGGTGAGTGGTCAGCAGCACGCCCCAGCCGCACTTTACCCCCGGAAAAGACCCGGTACTCATTTTACAGGAGGCTGGGTGGGCCCCAGGGCCGGCCTGGACGGGCGGAAAGTCTCGTCCCGACCGGGATTCGATCCCGGACCGTCCAGTCCGTAGTTAGTCGCTATACCGACTGAGCTACCCGGCCCACATAATATAAGATATAAAATATATATAATACAGTCAGACACAACTTTGTATTTTATTAAATTATAATTACAGCGACATGTTTCGGCCAGATTTGTAGGGCCATCTTCAGGTTGATCTTTAGACAGGTGGAGTGTACAGTTGATAATGCTTTCAATTTACGAGATCTCGTAGTACAAGAATTGGTTAAAATAATTGAATATGTTATATAAAAAGCTTAAGATTAAAATTTAAAAGTGGGACTGTACACAAAAGATTTTAAAACCATATAAAATAAAATAGATTAGACACAGCTTGGATGTCACACTTGAAAACATGTAGTGAATTGCCTTATATTCCTGCAGGAACAGAGCTTGTGTGATGGGCAATTAGAGACATGATTATTCAGATCGTATGGGATGTTAGGCAGAGGCGACTGGTAGAGCGTTGCTGGCGTGCTTCTGCTCCGAAGATGGAGGCTGTACGATCTTTTCGAAACGTCAGTAACAGTTTTACCGGTCTGTACGGCGTAACTGACCATGAGAGTTGATTCGTAAAGTAACACCGCTGCGAGAACCTAAATTTCTCAACTGGCAACGTGTTTGTGTTATGAATCGTGAGCTACTGCTTGACGATTTGTGTTAAAATGTCCGTTCAGTTGGAAACTTACGAATAAATTAACTTTGAACTGACTGTAAATGAAACTGTGTCGGCTCGCAAGAAGCTAGCTATATGGAACACAAAAGGTTCAGCACCATGTTCACAAAATCCAGCCTTATCCTGTGCCAACTGAATTTTGTCGACGCCTGTATACATTTTATCTTTAAAATGCACCAAGTCCTTGTGTCACTTCCTACTTGCGTTCCTGAAGAAGTGGGTGTAAATAAAAAATTATATTCCCATAGGTGAGAGAGGCCTCAATCCATGCAAATAAACCAGCCAAAGACTGTTAAACTGAACATTAGCGCAAATTAAGAAGTGGCGTAAATTGGCAAGGGGCGTTGAAGCAAAAAGAGGCGGAAAACAGACTGTAAAATAAGATCTGGGTGTATATCGTGTGTAATATTACTTGTATGCACATACATACATACATAAATACACACACACTTCTAGGTCTTCTAAGTTCTCTCTCCGGTTGAGTTTACGTCTCTGATGTTGCATGTCTCTTTTCTGCTCATGCTACATGTTCCACCTTCTTTTCCTTGACTAATATCATTAACAAGATTGGGTGAAATTACAAACTGTGAAGATTTTCGCTGTGTAATTATATCATCCCCCCCCCCCCGTATTTTCCCGTTATTTCGGTCCACATAACTTCAAAACTTTCCAGAGGACCCGGGGGGAGCGAACACCAAGCGAAACA
>Ga0123354_10004211_pt1 | contig 20294 bp, 10 predicted proteins | sample TergutLab28metaG_2_FD_97872 | JGI IMG/M metagenome (GOLD analysis project Ga0123354, IMG submission 97872) | Labiotermes labralis P4 segment gut microbial communities from Petit-Saut dam, French Guiana - Lab288 P4 | ecosystem: Host-associated > Arthropoda: Insects > Digestive system > Gut ...
AGGAGCATTAGGTGTTGAGTTGCAGCATATGGTGCCGCACGGCACCATCCGCACCGTACACACGACCTATGCAGCGGCTCTCAAGACCACCACCCATCCAAAAACTCGGTGCAGAAAACCATAAGCTGCAACTCAACATCTAATGCTCCTGATGATTGGCGTATGTACCCGAAACATGTCGAGCTAAGAATACATCAATAAAATTACCTGGTTGCATCAAGTTGGCATTTCACATTATTTCACTTTTTGAGTAATTGAAGTACTTTTCCCAAAGTCAGCATCTCTCTAATCGTGAATCAAAATGTTAAAAAGCATAACTATATCTTGTAAGTCTTGCTCTTCCCAAGACGTTTAAGACTCAACTCTGTGTGCGTTGCGTCTAAATGCGTCATATAGGAAAGTGAATGTCTGCGTAATTCATGATTTTAATGTGGACAAATATATAGGAACAAACGTTTGGTTGATATGGCCGTAAAATTTACATGGCCATAAACGTTTTAAGGCTTTTACTAAGGATGTCGCTCAAGTGATAAGAGTTGTTTCTTATTGCGTGGTGCTGGGACATACAGTTGTTCCGGCTGTTCAGAAGGAGATGCAACACTAATTTATAGTCCTATTTGGTGCAAGGATTCAAAGTACTATTATTATCGGTTACGAAATTCTGGCTTTCGACTCTGTACGTTTACCCTTTGTGCTACACGTAACTGTAAGGCACTCTCATATTTACAAGTTTGTATGCCTTTTCAATTGCTCTTAACCGATTAGAAGTTTTAGGTAATCGTTACACTTTTTTAAAAAAATTCTGTTGTTATCCGTCTTGTAACACCAGAAAATTTCAACACTGCACTAACTCCTACGCTTTGCAACCGGCAGAAGTTTCGTTCAATCACGACTGGCGAACAGAGGATTTGCATCGAATTCCGTAGTCCCTCGACGACCAATGCGGAGAAAAAACCTTAAAATTAAGTTGTAACTTCTTTTGCCCCATCTCTTACACTTAAAAAATCTCAAAATTCCATCCTTCCATACGTATTATTTAGCCGTTCCCATTGGCAGCGGGGTCTAAGGCATAAGTCTGCGGCCTGTCGCCTGCTGACATTTTGGTTTCGATTCCGGTCGAAGGCATGGATATATTTCTGTTGTGGGTGTTGTGTGTTGTCATTTATGGGACTCGGCGACGAGCTCATCACTCGTCCAGAGTAGTCACACTAAATGTGGTGCGTCATTTGTGATTTAAAAAACTCAAGAATGAGTAGGCCATGGCCCGCACTGGGCTGCAGCCCCACAGAAAAAAAATAATACCCATTAAATTAAGTGATAAATACACGTAACATTTACTTAACGTTAAAAAGAATATTAATTTTATCCACAGACTTAGTGTGTTCTGCCACATAGATATTAAACCCATAAATGTTTGTTACATAAATTCCTGCTTCATTGGAACAGGTGCTTTCGTCCCATGGTCTGTATCCCTCAGGTGTATATTGTGTCACCTCTTTTAAAATGGGACAAGAAAAGTAGGAATTTCTTTTCTTAGTATATTGATTTTATCGCCATGTACTTGAAATGTCATACGTGAATAAGCTTCCAGTGAGTTATGTGTTTTATGGCTAATGTCAGTCCCAGATCAATATTTATACGGCATTCCGATGAAGGTTGTCACTTCTCTCCTCTTGGGGAAGTAAGGAGAAGAAGGAAGCGTGTGACAAAGGGCGAAAATGGGCCAGAAGTCGATGTGCTGCAGTTTCCTCGCCCCCTCGTTACGTTTAGGTTGAGAGGCATTTGCAATTTTGTTATAATCGTATGTTATAAGTCTGCGAGAGCTTTTAATTACTAGGATATCCGACGCCATTGCGTGTTTAATGAGGGCTTTAGATGCGTTTCTTGTCAGGGCATTCAAATCCCTGTCACTTATATACCATAATTTGGCTCCTTAAGTCACGGTCACAATTAGACGAATTTAAAGGCAGGCAAAAATATTTTCCCGGATCGCGAGCGAATAGTGAGTGTACCAGGAGCGGAATTAGGCCTTATGACTTGATAGAGCACTCTATGCCAACAGCTATGTAACCACTTCCGTGCGCTCTCAGGCAGCTGATTCGGAGGCTATTCATACCAAGTCGAGGCGAACCATAATGCAAGGGTTTCATATACTGTATAGCTGCGCTCAGTAAAAACCGCACTGCAAAATCCTTAATATCATGCAATAATGTCGATTGTGCGATTGGAGTTAGGACGATCACCCGAGTGTGCAATTCGGCTCCTTTCATTTAACCAAATAAATAGCAGTATTGCCGTGGCATTACTCAGGTGCTTTGTCTCCTGTCTCTTATCACGGAGTACCCATTTCCATCCCAGGCCAGTTCGAGAGGGGTTTATGATGGCAACCAGCAATGGGATACGTTTACCTAGGCGTTCTTCGGTTTTCCCCTCTCAGAATCCATCCACTTATACCCCCACACTCAATCATTCATCTGTCGTCGATACCGGAATCTTAGTAAACTCTAACGTCGTTAAAAAATCCACTTAAAATAAATTGAAGTGTTACTGACTAGTAGAACAACTACAATGTCTGCAAGGTCCAGGACGTGTAGCATACTATCCTCGAAAACAAAAAAATTGTTATCCTGCGTACGAATTCCTCTATGAGCAAGGATTGTAGAAGCGCTCTTTCTATAATAAGAATATGAATGTCTTCGTTATTTACAATCTTAGAAGTTACTCTGAAATTTTAACAGACCAGAGGACATAGACCATATAATAATAATAATAATAATAACCGACTCAGCGTGTTAAAGACAGATGGATACCTCAAGACAAAAGTGCAAAGAGAAACAAGAAAAATGAAGAAGAGCATAGCGGAGAAAACAAAAGAAAGAAAGATTGCACGGGAAGAGGATGCACGGACTATTTCCACGTAACTTAGATGAAAAGCTGGTGGTTATTGAACAGTCATATCGCTGGCTGAAATCTGACAACATCAAGGGAGAAACAGAAAGTACAATAGTGGCAGCTCAAGACCAAGCTAATTAGTATAAACTATTTTAAGAATAAAGATTTGAAGGAAGAAATTGAGAGTAAATGCCGGTTATGTAAGCAACATGAAGAAACTATTGGCCACTTAACCTCGGGATGCCCCATTTTGGCGAAAAACAAATATTTAATGAGACACGATAAAGTTTGTACACACTTGCATTACTCAATAAGCAAAGTCTTATGCATTGAAACCACAGACAAATGGTAAAACATCATGCCGAAGCCAGTGTGTGAAGAGGGAGATGTCACAGTGTTGTGGAATCAAGCAGTACACACAGACAGAGAAGTTACAGCAAATAGGCCAGATATAATAATTAAAAACAAAAAAAGAGAAAACATGCACACTAATAGATGTGACAATAACCGCAGATAGAAATTTTGTGCAAAAGGAAGCGGAAAAGAAGTTAAAATACAAGAGTTTATGTATAGAGATACAACGAATGTGGAGCCTGAAATGTACGACTATACCAGTAATAATTGGAGCCACTGGAATAGTAACGAGAAGCTTAAGGAAAAATTTGGAAACTGTACCAGGAATATATTCGATAGATTCACTATAAAAAATAGCTATACTTGGAACATCACACATAATATGGAAAGTAACAAAGTGTGAAGCTTGAAGCCTGAGCAATGGGGACCACCGCTGGTTCAAGAAAAGTACCAGGAAGAAATGTCTGTGACAAGAGACATACATATCGTATAATAACAATATTCTACTGGACTAGAACAGAGGTCCTCAAATGTTGATGCTCGCTACACATTAAAATTAGAAGTGAGAATTGGAGGTTATAGTAGGAGTACTTCTACTTTAATATGATGCTATTTACTCCACAATACTGCACACAAGTAAACTACATAAAAGAGAAAGATTAAAGTTTTGTAAATATATAAATAACAATACAGTTGCCGCATATTTTTATTTGCGTTTCATGGTTTGCTTTCCATTGCTGCGGTACGCCATCTACGTAATAACATTTAATTAAATTCTCATTTATTAACGCAGTAAATTAAGAGAAAGGTGGTCGGTTGTATATCTAGCATAGAACAAATAAAACGTACATAAACACGCACGGCCAAACAACACAAAATAACAAATAAAACAAGAAGGTTAGATTTGTATCTGATTCAGGTGTTGCGTTACGCAATGCAATTCATGTTTATAAGTGTGTTATGCACACAGTGCTGCTCTAACATTTGATGATGTAAACAGTAATGTAAAAGTAAAAATATAAACAAAAGCAAAACTAAGTTTAGAACTACGTATAAACCACAATATACATGAAAATTAACTTTTGGAGTTACAAGCTAAAACCTGCATAAGGGTAAGCGTAGAGAAGAAAACAACTAGATGCTACTGAATGCTTTTATTGCACTTATAATCTGCTGAACATGTTTCGGACACTTACATGTCCATCATCAGGAGCTCGAGGCTATACTTGTGTTATTGCCGCATATGGTGTGTAATGCCTTGGTTGTTGGTGGATGGCTGTTAGGAGCAGAGCAGCAGGCTATGTGTCCGGGATGAGGGAAATTTTGCGACGAGTCGCACAATGAGTCGCACAATTTCCCTCATCCCGGACGCATAGCCTGCTGCTCTGCTCCTAACAGCCGACCACCAGCAACCAAGGCATTACACACCATATGCGGCAGTAACACAAGTATAGTCTCGAGCTCCTGATGATGGGCATATAAGTGTCCGAAACATGTTGAGCAGATTATAAGTGCGATAAAGCATTCAGTAGCATCTGGTTGGTTTTCTTATCTACGCTTATACTACGATGCACGGATAAACATACATCAAATTCTGCTTAGGGGTCTTTATTAATTAAAAATAACTTAATAATAATAAGCTTTTTTATATTTCCATGTATTTCTGACTCTGTATAGCAAAGTAAACCAAAGTATTTCGATAAATACTCACCAGAAAAATTCTTGCAAAAAAAGTGTGCTTAGAAGCCACATAAGTACAAAATTGATTTCAAATAGCCTTCAGCTTGCTGAATATTCAATAAAATGAAGATGATTTCTGAAGTATGAAGAACTTCTCTGTAATTAATTTGTATCTGCTACACAAAGAAGACACGAATTGTTCATTTTCTTTGATTTGATTACTTTATCAGTAGTTTTATTACCAGTTTAAGTAAAAATTACTGAAAGGTAAACACATGCAACAGGATTGATGCATTTATAATAATTATCAGAAGTGGAAATTCTACGTCTTAGGGCAATACGTATAGTATTATACAGTAGTATAATACAAAACGCAAAAGTACAGAGAAGAGACAGTTGAATTACGGGAGTTTAGCTTCTTGCACAGGAATCTTCTACGAAAGGCAACACAGGCTTGAAACCGTTTGCACCCAAGTAGTCTTTCTGTCGGCTTTTTCTAGCCGTTGCTAGTAAGCGATTTATTCTGTAGAACGATATATAAAACGATCAGTCTGGTATTTGCAGGACATATCTCGTGCAGCACAAGGGTTAGAAGAAAAAAACTTGTGATATCACAGCTTACTCTTTTCCTAAGTCCGTATTTAGTGGACAGACAGACACTCTTTCTATTGTTTTAGCATTAGTTACGAGGTTAACTTATCTGTTGTTATTTACATTCCACACAAAGTTTATTACAAATGGCTACATGAGATTCTTTGGGTTTGAATATGATTATAGGCGTATTAGAAATGTGTATTACAAAATATAGGCAAGTTTATTATTTACGCAGAATATATCTCAAGAAAAGACTGCACAATGAAAACTGTATGGTGTTCAAATTGACAAATTACGTGCCTATATTTGCGAAGAAAAATAATTTCTTCTCAACCCCTATAAAGGGATGTCTAGGCCGAATGTATAGTAATATTACAGAAAATAGAATTTTGAGATGTGTTTTCCATGTACCAGTATATTTTTATGTCGCTTTGTGTGTCAAATTAATCGACTAGATCTCAACAGTTGGACATACCAAACACTACAAAAGTACACAAATTATTTACATTTATAATGAAAAACTCTTTCTTTGATAAGTATACAAAAACAACATGCGAAAAGGACATTAAATTTTATATGAAACAAACTTTACCGATGTCATGTAATTGCATGTTATTTGCAGCACCAAATTTTGACGCATGATTATGCGAGAAAACAGCCATTAGGGATAGAGCATTAAAGTATGTTTGTTGAAAAACGTTTGACCTAAACGTTCATGGAGACAGTGATCATGAAACCTACTTTGTGCGGTTTGGAATTCGGCGTTGTTTCACTTCTGAATAAGGATTGGCGCGAGATGAAGTCGATACTTTTTTGTTTTTGAAAAGGGATTTACGGGAGATGTAGTTTTATACTGGTGTTCTTCTAGAAAGAAATTTACGAAGTATATAATTTGCTAGTGTTGTGTCTCTGAAAATGAATTTACAGAAGATGTAGCCTATTAGTGTTGTGCTTGGGAGAAGGCATTTGCAGGAGATGGAGTTTAGTACTACTGTGCTTCTGAAAAACTATTTATGTTAGGTGTCCATAGTGTAGTACCGATTTACTTTTGAATGGATTTGCGAGAGATGGGAAACACGGATATTCCAGTCAAATTATTAGAGAAAACGAAAAGGAGAAGACAAAATAAAGTGATATTCTAAATTCGCTGCAGTGGAAGACCGTTCACTTTCAGGCCACAATGATTTAAATTACTTGAAATGCATATAATACGTAGCAGACCCTATAAGTCACCTGTTTCAACGTGCTCTGGAAGTTTTACCACTTCATTTAAGTATATAAAGCTGCAAATCAATTAGTTACTCTTTCGTAATTACTGTTTGAATCTGTGTCTCTACGCTGGAGGTCTTCGAGTTGAGTGGAATTATTCATAGAACATAGACGTTTTGCTTGAGTGTTTTCTGTTCTCAGTTTTATTGTCGTTACGGCCCAAAAAGTCTGCTTTTGTAATAAACTTTTAAATTCACTTTAACTAATTACATTCGCACTTTGGTCCTTATTTGTAATTATTCCCACTCTAAATGCTAAAGTATGTTTGGGTAAACGCTTCGCAAAAGTTAAGAAACTTTATATGACGTGCCACTACTCAGTCAATCAGTAGCAAAAATGTCACAGGGGAAGCACGAGATACATTCTGGTTTAGTTCATGTGGGATTTGTGGCGGAGAAAGTGGCAATATGACATGTTTCTGTCCGAATACTTCGCTCTTTCTCTACTAGCATTATTTCGCCGATGATTTTGCTCATTCATGCATTCGTTCATCTATTACCAACGCCGTACCGTCTCAACCACTGACAGAGACAACAAATAACATATTCAACAAGAGAGGCAGTGCATGTGTAAACATAATGTTAAGGCGCTTTAACGAAACAATGCTGCCGTGGAAAGAAATAAGTATTACATATTCCTAGTGTGCGTGTGTAGCCTTAGCCAGCACGCGAAGCCCATGCGCCGTATGGTATTATCATCTGCGACCTGTCTGGCTCTACCATATTTTACCACATTATTTTATGGACGGCACGACTTTCGGAAAAACGTTATTGAATATAAAGTGTGTGTTTTGATGCTGTCTACAATTTTTACCTGAAATATTTTTCATTCTAAGAAGAATTCAGTGAAGTATTGTCATAAAACTACAAATATCTTCGTGTAAAGTACCCGTTATTATTGTCAGATTTCGATGAAATCTTGAATTTCTCGACAGTTTTTCTAAATATAATCAAATACAAAATTTCATGAAAATCCGTCCAGTGGGAGCTGAGTTGTTCCATGCGAACAGACGGACAGACAGAAAGACAGGCAGACATGACGAAACATATAGTCGCTTTTCGCAAATTTTCGAACAAGCTTAACAAGACACAGACATCCCACTGCGAAGTTTTACAGTATCGACAGCAAAGTTAAAACAGCCCACGGATTGTAGTTTTATAAACAGGTGCCCAAATTAAGACCTGATGACCTTATGAACAAAAAGACAAAAACAGCGCCACAGCGAGAACAACAGAAAGCTGTGCAAAACCGCAACTCAACTTTATGGTACAATTATAAACGACAGTTGAAACCTCTATGGATCTACAAAGTAATGACCTAGATTCAGCGGGAAAGAGTAAATTCTCTTCCACGTAAAAATTGTTACGTTGGAGTGCTTCATCGCTGGGATTTAAATGGCCGCGTGGAATGAGAAGGCGTCGGTTTGTGTAGTTAACAAAATAACACGGAACTAAAACTCAGTAGGTCGTGGATTGTTTTAATGGACTGACCCATTCAGCTGAGTCTTTTAGCAGAAGGCAAGCTTCTTTGTAGACCAAAGTCGAGTTTAGACGTTCAAGGCGTAAGGTCTTCTGAGTTTGTATGTGGAGTGATTTTTGACCCTTGAGAATGAGACCATTCCCGAAACGTCGATAACGAATTGCCTCTACAAGCTACTTAATAACCCGGAAAGGTACATTTCTTACCTTGGATGACGTTTATGTGACAGCTCTACACAAGTTCTCATTTTTAGACTCATAAATTTAATTTGAGTCACCGGAATTGACAGAACTTAGAACACTCTAACGTACAGAAATTATTTTTTGACGTTTTGCTGACCGTGCATAACAGTATATTTATCTCAGTATTTAAGCAACTTGATGCACAAAATTTGTTTCACAATAAATTTTATTTCATGCCTCTACATGTGCTCGAAACATGTAGAGGCATGAAATAAAACTTATTGTGAAACAAATTTTGTGCATCAATTTGTTTAAATACTGAGATAAAAAAGTACGCAGATTAGTAATTTATTTTCCCTTTGAAGCCAGACCACGTAACTGTAGGTCTGTGTTTACCATCAGATAATATTCAACAATTTTACATTTGCAGATAACCACTATATGCCACACTTGTCTACGAGAAATATGAAAAAAGGCACAGCTGTCTCTGAACGCAGCATAAAGGCTGGAGGGCTGGTACGAGTATAATTCCAAGCAGTATCAGCTTCAGAAATAAGTGGAAGGGAGTGATCAACTTTAACTCTCGACCATACCATTTTCCGTACCTGCTGAATGGGAAGTTAATCGAGCCCAAAGTTCGGGCTGGGAAGTTCGGAAAAAAAACTCTTTTTTGTGCAGAAAATTGAACCACAATTTCTCCCTCGTAAAGACTGTGGCAGAGTCACTATATATGCAGAGCGCGCCAGTGAATCAAGCTATTTTAAAAATGTCGTGAAGAGTAAATGCTTTCATTTATTTAGTTTTAACACATATAACACAATTTATATATAAAAGAATTTATAATTTTTCACTTTCAATTTAACCCATTTAAAAATTTAACCCAGTGTTGCCGAACCAAAAACAGTGTTGCAAAATTGCCCGATTCACTGACGCACCCTATACTACACTTTCTGACTCATCTATGGGTACTGTAGCAATACGGCACTTAAATCGTCTCAACAACGAATTTGTCGTAATACGCTTATTTCGATGTCCGTTGAAAATTCAACGCTAGGCCTCTCCTTTTCTTTTATAAATTCTGCACTAATTATTTACAAATTAAACACTCCTTAATTACACAAACTATGAAGAAAATTTTTCAAGTTCATCTGCAACTGCAGGTACTTGTACAGGGTAACGATGAATATTTAAAGGAATTAATTAGATATCGCTAATAACGTGTCGTAACAGAACCAAACAAGAAAAGCCATGCTGTAAGCCACACCATTGCAATGGGTTTCTGTTAGTCCGTGTCCTCGTGCTTCTAAATGTCCGTGCCTTAAACAAGTTCTATTAAACTGTTTTGTTGCCTGGAACCACTGAAACCTTGTTGCAGCTCTTTAGAATTCCCCTCCGCACTGGTATGGTTGGTAACAAGTGTTTAGAGTCGTACAAATTCAATAATCTCCAACACTGATTCCATTTTACGTTTCTGTAATGGAACTTTAAATCGCTAACCGTGTAATTCTGATGTGAGGCCGGGTTTTCAGTTCATTTCCTGTTTAATTACACACGCGGTCCTGAAACACTGACAGAGCCTGTGTTCTATGATTATGTGGTTTTAGGGTCCAGTAAAACTAGCTAAACTTAGTTGCTTCTAGATGGATAATAAAGGTCAGAGGCTGTAGGGGAAAGGATGAAAGAGCTACACAGATGTAAGTTGACTGTAACCTCTCACCTTACACAGCGATTCCAGGTACAATGGGTAAAAGAAGCCCAAAGGCTTCCAATCCAGATTATGGTACCTCGTGAGACTGCAAGAGTTCAGGGTGCTGTGGTCGAAATTAATTATCTTTCAAAATAGTTACGAATAAGTGGAAGGACTTTCACAATTTTTGACCTAGAGCTACCTGATTCTTTTCGCATTCCCGACCTAATAGCCTTTTCCTCAAAACAGCTTTATCCGAAACAAACGCAAAAAAAAAAAAATTTCACCCCTATTCTGAGAACAATTTCTACTTGTAAGGAAGTTACATCAAGGGGGGTTCAGTATCTCGAAACAACGTCTGGTTTAATTCTAGACTAACAATATGAGGAAGCTAGGATTTTCTTGCCCTTGTTCATGTCTGTAATACTGCGCATTCCTATAAACTGCTTACAGAAGGAACAAATCAAATCAATTAACATATACAATGTTTAAGTTAAAGATTTGAATCCGGTGAATTTTTAATTGTAGTAATCTTCTCTGTCTTACTTTAATAATAATAATAATAATAATAATAATAATAATAATAAATTCTTAATATTAACTTCATAATAATCATATTCGTTGAAAGTTTCAAAAAAAAATATTTTAATACATTCCTCTAAAGTGGCTTAAAGGTTTCTGGAAATGCAGCTACAAGATTCTAACTTAATAGAGCGTAGTCCTTTTTGAGAAGCTAATAGTTTGACATTCAGAGGACCGTACATCATGGCATATTCTTATAATAAAAGCCAACAAGTTGTATTATTTCTCAAATTTATTTGGTAAAGAACTCACCATGTTTCGGACAGATTTACTGTCCATCATCGGGAGTCTTAATACTGTATTCACAGCAATTTGTATTTGTCGTACTATTTGTGTTGACTGTCTGCTAGCGAGGTCGGGATGGAACTGCAGTTCCATCTAGAACAAGTATGACAAATACCTATTGCTGTGAATACAGTATTAAGGCTCCTGATGACGGACAGTAAATCTGTCCGAACCATGTAGTTTTCTTTACCAAATAAAATTGAGAAATACTGCATCTCGTTGGCTTTTATTATATGAAAGCTAATAGGTCTTCAGCCAGTCAAGAAATTACCTACAGTTGTTGGAAACACTTGCCCCTACACCTAGCCAAATTAACCTTTTACAGCCTACTGGTTACGTGATGTACCAACAGTTTAACATTCAACAACTCTACGCTCTGCCCACACTGTATTTACGTGTTTTGTATTTATCTGATAGCAAAGAGCGAATTATGCCACTTACAGCATAAACTGATTGGTTTTCATAACCGAGATGAAAAGTTTTTTTCGTACGCGGTACGAACTGGGTCTTTAAATAAAGCAGTCTGTCCTTCGTCTTTAAAGGGTTAATCCATTCTACGTCCTGCAATCCTAAATCCCATCCAAACCTACATTTTCAAAGTCGTCTTTTTCTTTCAGATTTCCCCACCAAAAACTTGCACACACAATTTTTTACCCTCATACTAGTCCCGACCTTCTCATCATTCTTGATGTGATCATCCAATAGTATGTGGTGTGTAGTAAATTTATTAAGCTCCTCATTATGCAGTTTCCTCCATTTTCTTCTTACCTCCTCCCTTTGAGGACCAAATATGTTCCTCAGCACCACAGTCTCGGAAACACTCAACCTATTTTCTTACCTTACTGTGAGGGCCCAAGTAATATACCCATCTTATGTTTATTGGGCCGTGCATCATCTTGATATTTGAATAAAGAGAGACCAACTTGATGTCACTTGCTTTATTATTTCATTATTTAATGCTCAACATGTTTCGGATGTTAACCACCCCAGCCAAACCACAACGTAACACCAACACACATCGAACCAGAGCAATAAAACCCATGAAATAACTCAACAAATAAGTCGCAAGCTCCTGAGGATGGAAGTATTAACAACCGAAACATATTGAGCATTAAATAATGAAATAATAAAGCAAGTAACATCAAGATGGTCTCTCTTTATTCAACTAATATACCCATGTCAAACAGCAGACCAATTTATATTTTCTTATGTTTTCATGTCGACATAACCCTATTTAGATAGCAAAGAGAAGAAAACTATTTCCATTCCAAGCAGGCATTCCCCGAATTTAATCTTCTATTAATTTCTTTATGCATGAAATTTTGGTTGTTAACGTCATTCTCACACACACCGTACAACCCACCCCAGCTCATCAGTCGTTTCGCATGGCCTAATCTCAGGGAAATTAATGGAACGGTGATTTTATAAATAATTGGACACCATTCATATTTTTTATTATTTCACGATTGTTATAGTTTGCATATGTTTGCATGTATGGATGCGCCTTTGAAAACTGTATGCACTCCTAGCCTCGGCATCACGTACACAACTTATCACATTCTGAGTAGAAAACAAATTACTCGCTTGCCTTAGGTTTTCAAAACTCGTAGAGCTTCGAATTCTTCCCACCTTAAATATTCTTACTGTTCCCGATTGGCTAAACGTTAAATTCTACTACTTCCTAGTCAAAATTTTTAATACTTTAACTCCATTGGCTCCCATTTATGTAACGTTGTTTCCATTGTCGTAACCCGTGTGAACTCCTTCACGCGTCTTACTGGTTTGTCTTAATGTGCAAGCTTGACTCATATGGTATGGTATCCTTCCTAGCAAGCTGTAAGATGCCCAAAAGCTGTCGAAATTTACAACGTCAATTGTTCCAAAAAGTTTCCTTAACCATCAATTTTGACACTGACAACCGGCGATCCTGCTAGGTCACTATACACGCCATAAACTATCTCTGTCCCTGTAAGCTGCTATACAGACTTCTTACAATTTCCCTTCCACCATAAAGTAAATTACTAATCGTAATTTTCAACAGATCTGTGCTGTCTACCAAATTATAACTTTGACACCTAATAAAGGACTCAAACTCCATATACCAGTTGTAACCTTCTGTATTAGAAATTGCGTGTTATTCAGTGGGGTTCTCAGCTCCGATTGCACTTAACTTGTGATTTTGTCCTGCTGCATTTTCAATAGACATTGACATATATTAGGTTCTCTCAGTACTTGCATCTATAACACTTCCCTATTAGCGAATAATAACACTTTTGTTGTGACATTTGCAGTATGTTTTCGCCAAATAAATGACAATCATCAACTCATATCAGAAACTTATATTTCAGACTCAATTTTAGTCTCCCCAACTTAATAAATTAGCAATAAGCGTTGCTGTTATCTAGAGGCATATTTCTGGCAAAGATGGATTCCGTCATACGATCCCAGTTATACTGCTTCCACCCTTGCCATTTTCTTCTTTTTTAAACTTGCTGATTTAGAGGCTAAAATCTTGCTTGCAGTCTTCAACAGTATAATCTCTTATTAGAAATAAGTCGTCCGTTACGTAAAACAAATGGTTTTCAAGCTGAGGATACTTGATCTAAACGAATACTTCCACAATCATACATACAGCCAGCCTGAAACTTCCATGTAGCCGCTACGGACGTACCAACGGTACGGACACGCTCGGGATACCCCAAGCTTTCCACTTTACACTAATAAACCAACTTGATTTTTCCACTTCACATGAAGTGTACAATCATATATATGTACTTTAGACTCGAGGTACTTCACTTATGTAATATCACGTACAACCTGTATGTGTACTTTAACTCTATCCACTTTGCTAGTCGAACATATTTTATTAGTTCAATACGGATAAACCGCAGGACAACGAGATGTCGTTGAAAGTTCAGAATATGTACCACAACTAATGATCATACACTGTATAGTTTTTCCTCGTTATACATTTTTGTGACCTGAGGATGGCCCACAGTGGCCGAAACACGTCGTCAGCCTAATAAAATAGATAAAAAGACAGTTGTGTTTGACGTACCTTACCCCCTCCTTAAAAAATGGTACGTAACGTTTGCTTTTCGAAACACATGCCATCTTCGAATGGCGCGAGGTATGAAATGATCAGCCCATGTGCGCCTATTAGAGCCAAGTATCTTCTTCAAAGTGCGCTGGGGCTCCGTCGTGCTATAACCCCAAATTATGGTCCACACTTAGAGGCACATCTTCATGCAACTATAGACCAATTTTATAGGGCTAAGATATTACTGATCCGTCAGCCTGTTAGGCAGAAGTAGAGTCCAGTTGAAATGTGATGGCACACGGTGACGCACGGGAGGGTAAGTAAAGGGGAAACTGGCAAATGGAGTGGGTAGCCAGTACTCTTCACACTTCCTCGGAACATGGTGTATCCAGCATTACTACCGCTGATGCGCACACCTCGGCTGCCAGCAGTAGACTGGACTGACGCCCCCGCCGACTTAAATAGACTCGTCCGTCTCGCCGTAAGAAGAAATCTGGTCTCTGAGCGTGTGCCATCACATTTCAAACGCAGTCTACAGACAGTTTTCCCGGCGGTACCAACCTGAAAGCTCAAACTGAAGCGGACTTCATAACCACGTTAGCGAGAAGCGTGAGGGCTAACCCGTGGGCTACCCCGTGTACAGAGCTGACTACGGTGGACGATGAGCACACCCTCATTCGTAAAACACGCCTCCTATTTCCACACATTGTTGCGTAAAATGAGAACAACCGTGGAGTTTTCATGTTGTTTCCATTCGAAAAATGTCATCAATGACGAACAATCTTCCGGAAAAGGGCGTGCGCTCTTCGAGAAGTGGAACGGGTAAAGATGGCCATAACAAAATACTCTGAGAAGACGCGGTTTTATTTGGACAGCTGCAATTATGGAATTTGATTGCATGATGTACATATGATTCGTAGAGGGTCTACATTCACTCCTCAAGGAGAAACTCATCCCAGTGCCGAAACCAATTAGCGTCTCGATGACATCGACCAGGGTGACGTAGGATTAAGAGCATGTCACAATATGCGTCGTGTGTGTAGTTCGTATTTCGATAACACATAAACTGCCCTGTGCCTTATGTGTGTAACTGCACGTGACTAAGTGCTTTTTCTTCCAAGAAGACTGCTACATCACTTACCACGTGACGTGTATCACAAAAGCTAAAAGTCTCAGGACATATGTCGTATAACATTTCATTGTGTTTTTTTTAACGTAGGATCACGCAATGGACAGCTTGTGTGAATTTCTTTCACTCCTTATATAATGAACACATATAACGACATAACAATAAATAAAAGTCTCAGCATTTTGTATTATCATCATCATCATCATCATTATTAAGTTCTTCGATCACGCAGAGTATCTCAAGTGCTTCAAGGCTAACAAGAATAGACTCAATTATTTTCTATTACGGTTATGTCAAATCAAACAAAGGGTGATTTTTTATACCCCTTATAGAAACTATTCCACAGTCACTCTCAATGTAGGCAGAAAAATTGCTTTTCTTTTTTATTTTAACGTTTGTATATACACGACTTTTCCCTTGCCTCCATCTGTCGCAGTTACGTGAATAATCTTAGCAATAATTTCCTTTCTCTGCAGATGGTATTGCACCCTTTATTTATAAGTGATTTCTCTTCGCTCAAATTACTCTAGTGTTGTTTCAATAACGTTCCTGTTTTGCTTATTTCAGTTAAATTAATATTCTGCAATTTGAATTTAAAGTAGATATGCTAAACTACCTGCTATTTTGCGTGTTGTATAATAGCCGTTTCAATTTTAGCCTAACACCAATTGCATAGCTTCACATTCTGGATTTAATTGAAATCTTCAATTACTTCATTCTTATGCTATTTACAAAAACCGCAGGGTCTTTTAATTTCCTGAAATGCAAATATAGCTAGTTATATATCTTACTTCAGGTGGCGTCATAAAATTCCCTTCAATCTCAACGCGCTTTCATATTTCACTTTAGTTATCCGGAAGGGTTAATTGTCACAGATAAGATTAAATATTTTGTCCATATTCAGAGCTCCATATTGCGCCAGTTTTAATAGAGATCGTCTTGTATTGTGTATGCCATGGCTTTCATGTTAGTCTCCACCAGTTGTTTATGAATTCCGAGTCTTTTTAGGTGTTCTTCAAAATTAATATTTACGAATGTTTCCCTACTTGCTGTAATGATGCGACTTTGTGAGATATCACGCCTTGTTCTTTTATAAACGGACACGAATATTTTGCAGGAAACTGCCGCCTGCGTATTCAGAGTAAATGGTAAGTCGCAAGGGGAAGAACGGTCAATAATACAAGTATATAGCTTGGAGCTGAGAGCAACCCTGTCCCTACATCACCGACATTTCTTCTCCCGTACATCTTACAATTACGGTGTTGGAAGTAATCTCCTCCGCGAGATTGGTACCTATCAACGAAACTACACGTCCTTCCAGTAAAGTCCATATTCCCTGTTGTGAGAACTTGGAACCTTAGGGCGTCCAGATTGCTCGTGCTCCTATTTGTGGGGATTATTCTTTCCAGCTATGTACAGGGGTTTCAGGTACCCTAATCTGCAGGATTTTTTAATGATGGTTGTCGTCGGTATAGAGCAAGATTGAGGAAATTTTTGTAATCAAGAATATTGGAGATAGTCATCTGTTCCATTTTTTCTGCAATTTTTCGCTTTTTGCCGATACATTGCAGCAGATGTTTCAACTTTCTTGCCAAATATGACACACTGCCATAAGTCGCTTTGACAGTTCCACCTACACAGCTTTCTTTTTCGGTGCCAGCATATAATTCAAGGCCACTCTCAGGTACCATTGCCGATCCCAGTGGACGCGGGTTCTGTGGCCGCTCGCTTGCTCGGATTGCGGATTCTAATCCCCCGGAAGCATTGATGTCTGTCTCTTGGGAATGTTGTGTTTTGTCAGTTAGCGGTCTCTGCGTCGGGTTGATCATGAATTCTCGAGAATGAGGAGTCTCCGGTCCACTCGGGGCTATTTAGCTATGGAAAGAGAAAAGATCGGGTAACACTTTGTGTCCTTGCACTTATCATTGAAACATGTTCTAGATTAAGCCTGTCACTCCTCTCAGTTACAACTACAGAACGTAGACTGGAGGAGGACAGGCACAGCTTGGCTATGCTGCACAGGGAGCAAGTGCAGATGTTGAAAATTGCGAGTCCCATTGGCCAAATGAAACACCGTCTACACAGCCTGTTTTGGCAGGACTCGAATCACCGAATCTCTAGAACTCAGGGCTCCGGCTTACTGCGTGACTTCGGTTCAGGCCGTCAAAACCGTCCACATTCACAGTGACATAAAATATGGCACACTAGCTCAAGTGCAAATATTCTGGATATTATATAGACAGTGTGAGAGCACATTCAAATATTATAAAAAATGGGTTAGAGACCACACAGTTAAACGTAAAAAAGAAGAACAAGCATCTTGAGGCGTACGTACAACCTCAAACGATTACATGTATTGACTGAACTACATTCAGTGTCTGTTCTTGTATATAGCACCGTACTTCAGTGGCTGCAGTCATAAACCGTACAGGCCTAAATGCGTTTTCAGAGACAACCTAGAGCTTTTGCATTTGAAGAAATCTTATCAATGAGCTTCTGACGACTAAACTAACAACCAAATAACCAAAAAAAAGCTGACAAATGGCGGAGATTCACGCGAAGAGGAAGTCGAATTCGACTTCCTTTGGTCCGTTTAACCGTGTCTAAGAAAGAAACGCATTGCTGGGCGAAGTAACGGATCATTTTAACTATAAAGGGAATTTCGTGCTTGTGCTACAGGATTTACCGTTTCGGCTGATGACTATGACGTTTTCATACTAACGCATCTGTTACATATGCTAATATATTATTAGTGGAGCGGGAAAAGGCTTCAACTCAGTATTGTTATGCAGATTTTGGTAAGAGCGTGTGCGACATGGGGGATCTAGGATTGGGAGAAATACGAACAGTGTCCCGTATTAAATTTTACCCTGGCGTTGCATTACAGCTGAAAAAATCAATGAAAACCTAGGTCACGTTAGCCGAAGAGTGTTATACACAGTTTGTTCTGCCGATGTGGCCACTCTTTACTAATGTACCAAGATGTATTAGTCTCCATACAAAAATGCTTGAATTTCACCGCCGCACCTCTTTGACGTAGATGCGGGCAGCAGACATCCAGACAGAACATGCTTATTCCAACACAGCTGGAAATAGCAGCTTGTCTGAAGATGAATATTAGAGTCACTTTCTACCTCACAGAAAACAACGTGTACTTCCGTCAGAAAGGCCAACAGGTGTACGTTGTATACGGAAACAATCGCTGTTCATTGCAACAGTCATATGGAACATACAAAATACACCGCGTGGATAAATCACAGAGATTTTTATGTTAAACCTGTCAGTATGTTCACATTGCAGTCTCGATTCTACGAGTCCCGATTGTTCGAGGTTCCATTTCGTCCAGACGGATGAGCTGTATTGAAGGTAGTTTCTATGCTAGGTACAGAATTCAGCTGAGTGATCATCTCTTTGTTCACACATGTCTCTCGCGCGTTACTTTTACTTCCTTTGCAGCAAAGAAGCGATCACATTTCCAAAGGCAAACTAGCCTTAAAGACTTTTTTGTGTGTGAAAGAAGATGGGAGTTTATGCTTTGTTTGCAGTGTCACTGAATAGTGTTACAGTATTATTCTACTCCTGTGTAATTGCAAATATTGATAATTCTGTATAATGCTACAAATATTTTATGTTACGTATTTTTACAGTGTGTAAATCATGCTATTTACGCAAGTATATTTTCTATTTTTCCTGTAATTCGACGCAACCTCAGTCCCTTTTACTTCGACATAAGGAGCTATAATATACTATGCATCGAAAATTTAAATAAAACAACTTGGGAAACGTAAGTTTAGCATGCACGACATTTCCGGCTCTACCGTTCTGTTACTTTCTCTAGATTTTAATTCATGTGATGGCAGTACAAGACGAAGCATAGAAATCCTTTAATCTAATTACACGATAAAATGTAGTCTAGAAGGAAAATCATGGTGGGCCTAAGTATTTTATTTTTTTCTATGACCTTCATTTGCAATACTTTCCGCTTAAAACAACAGTTAGTCAGTTACCTCCATACTGCCGTAGACACACCTCAGGTTTTCGCGTGAAATTTCCGTTATTTTTGTCCCACTTAAAAAAATGAAATGTAAACAGAGTTGAGCGAAGCTCTCCAATATCAAATTTAATAATAATATTTCAGAAGTTTTTAGATTTGTCACGTGCGGACAAACAGACGGATAAATAATCACGGTGAAACCAAAATGCTGTGCTTATAATTTTTTGTTTTTGAAGCGGTAATAATTTGTTGTCAGGCACAATCAACCAATAGACCTATCCATTTCTGCATTCTGTCCTTCTGCCTTTAACTTGTATTGATAGCGTTACACAATCCCAACGACGACTCAATAAGCTTACTTCCGCCCTTATCTTGCACTGAATTCCCGCCTTGATTTATACAATACATTATACAATTATACACAAATAATTATTGGCGACTTGTCGTGTTTGATAGGTGATTAATTTCCGCACGTTATATAAGGAATCACTACCTGTAATAAATCTGATATCGTTGATGCTTCTGTGAGTCGTAGGTACTATATGCATTACTTACTTACTTACTCCATGGTGCAGAGTCCTTCTTGAGAACCTAACTGGTTTGAGCTAGTCAAGAAATTCCCCGCATTTCACACAACCCGAAGGTTCATTACCGCACTCACAAGCGTCCGCCACCTGTCTCTATCCTGAGCCCGCCCAATCCAGTCCATATACCCACATCCTACCTCCTGGAGATCCAGCCTAATATTATCCACCCATCTACGCCTAGGCCTCCCCAGTGGTCTCTTTCCCTCCGGCTTCACCACCAAGACCCTATACACCCCCCTCTCCTCACGCGTACGCGCCACATGCCCAACCCATCTCATTCTTCTCGATTTTATCACCCGCACAATATTGGGTGAGAAGTACAAATCATTTAGCTCCTCGGGCAATCTCCTCCATTCCCCCATTACCTCGTCCCTCCTAGGTCCAAATATTCTCCTCAACACCATGTTCTCAAACACCCTCAGCTCCTTTCCTCCCGCAATGTCAGCGACCAAGCTTCACACCCATACAAAACAACAGGCAAAATTATAGTTCTATATATCTTGATCTTTAAATTTTTGGATAGCAACCTGGAAGACAAAA
>Ga0123354_10004213_pt1 | contig 20291 bp, 13 predicted proteins | sample TergutLab28metaG_2_FD_97872 | JGI IMG/M metagenome (GOLD analysis project Ga0123354, IMG submission 97872) | Labiotermes labralis P4 segment gut microbial communities from Petit-Saut dam, French Guiana - Lab288 P4 | ecosystem: Host-associated > Arthropoda: Insects > Digestive system > Gut ...
GTTCAACCGTTCAATCTGCTGTTTGCGAACGGCTGTGTTATCGACTTCAAGAATATCGATGGGCGCTTCTTTTTCCAAGCGGTATTTATTGATTCCGATAATGGTTTGATTGCCGGAGTCGATGCGCGCTTGCGTCCGTGCGGAAGCTTCTTCGATGCGCATTTTCGGAATACCTGTTTCGATGGCTTTCGCCATTCCTCCGAGTTCTTGAATTTCTTGAATCAAAGCCCACGCTTTTTCCGCTAACTCTTTTGTTAACGTTTCAACATAATACGAACCTGCCCATGGATCGACTTCCTTGCAGATTTGCGTTTCTTCCTGAATATAAATCTGGGTATTACGGGCAATACGAGCCGAGAAATCGGTCGGCAAAGCAATGGCTTCGTCCAAAGCGTTCGTGTGCAACGATTGGGTATGTCCCAAAGCGGCAGCCATCGCCTCGATGCAGGTGCGTCCTACGTTGTTGAACGGGTCTTGTTCGGTGAGCGACCATCCCGAAGTCTGACAGTGCGTACGCAGCGCCAGCGATTTAGGATTCTTAGCGCCGAAACTTTTCAATATTTTCGCCCACAACAAGCGTCCGGCACGCATCTTGGCGATTTCCATGAAATGATTCATTCCGATTGCCCAGAAAAACGACAAGCGAGGGGCAAATGTATCTATATCGATTCCCGCTTCGATTCCCGCTTTCAGATATTCCATTCCGTCAGCCAAAGTATAAGCCAGTTCAATATCGGCGGTTGCTCCCGCTTCCTGCATGTGATAGCCCGAAATGGATATCGAATTGAATTTGGGCATTTTCTTGGAAGTATATTCGAAAATGTCGGCGATGATTTTCATCGAAAATTCCGGCGGATAAATATAAGTATTCCGCACCATAAATTCTTTCAGGATATCGTTCTGAATTGTTCCGTTGAGTTCTTCCAACTTAGCGCCCTGTTCCAAGCCCGCATTGATGTAAAAAGCCAAAATCGGAAGCACCGCGCCGTTCATGGTCATAGAAACGGGCATATCTTTCAAGGGAATACCGTCGAACAGGATTTTCATGTCTTCGAGCGAGCAAATGGAAACGCCCGCTTTACCTACGTCGCCCACCACGCGCGGATGATCGGCATCGTATCCGCGATGAGTCGCCAGGTCGAAAGCGACGGAAAGTCCTTTTTGTCCTGCCGCCAGGTTCCGGCGATAGAAAGCATTGGATTCTTCGGCAGTGGAAAATCCGGCGTATTGACGAATGGTCCAGGGACGCATGATATACATCGTGGAATAGGGACCTCGAAGGAAAGGCGGAATTCCGGCTGCATATTCCAAATGTTCCATTCCTTCCAAATCTTCTTTGGTATAAACCGGTTTCACCGCAATTTGTTCGGGAGTAACCCAATCGGTTGAGATGTTGTCGGCTTCTATCCCTTCGGCAGTATTTTTACCGACAAAGCCTTCCGTATTGATATTGATGTTTTTGAAATTCGGTTTCATTTAATTAATAATTTATTAAAATTCTGCAATGTTTCCAACACATTACTTTTTACATTGATAAAATTCGTAATTCCTTGCGCTTTCAAGTCATCCATACAAGCGGGAGCGCCGGCAACAATAAGAAGTTCTTTATCGCCAATCAATTGATGAGCTTCGGGAGCATAAACAGCATATTCGTCGTCGCTTGAACAGAGAACGATAATATCTGCACCGGCTTTTCGTGCCGCTTCCACCCCTTGGGCTACGGTTTCAAATCCGAGATTGTCGATAATTTTATATCCGGCGCAAGCCAAGAAATTGGAAGAAAATTGCGAGCGTGCTAAACGCATCGCCAAATTACCGATAGTCAGCATGAATGCTTTCACCTCTTTTCCGGAACGTTCGGTGTTCAGACGCAAGGTTTCGAAATCGTTAGCCAGCCGTTTGGCATTCAACCCCCCAACCCTCTGAAGGGGGCTTTTGCATTCTGCGAAATCAGCCTCAGCCAAAGTCCCCTCTAAGGGATTTAGGGGTGTGTGTTCCGAGAAATTCGGATATTGATTGGTTCCCAAAAGGATTTCTCGGCGTTGCGCTACGGCTTTGAATCTTTTCTCTGCGCTTGCATTAACGGATGCTTGAATTTCACCTTTTACAACCGATTCATAAAAACCTTTATCTTCAGCTTCAAGGAAAATTTTCCATGCTTCTTGAGCGATCGATTGAGTGAGCGTTTCGATATAATAAGAACCTCCTGAAGCATCAACAATTTTATCAAAATGACTTTCTTCTTTCAATAGCAGTTGCTGGTTGCGGGCGATGCGTTCCGAAAACTCATCCGGTGTTTTGAATGATTCGTCAAACGGAGTAACTAATAAGGAGTCAACGCCTGCGATACTTGCCGACATCGCTTCCGTTTGCGTGCGCAACAGATTGACGTATGGGTCGAAAACCGTTTGATTGAATGAAGAAGTTTGCGCGAAAATATTCATTTTCCCTGCACAGCGACATTCGTTATTGGGCCCTTGATTCGGACAGTCGTGATTACAAGTCGGTTGGTAAGCTTTCACGATTTCCGCCCACAACAGGCGGGCAGCACGGAATTTGGCGATTTCGAGGAAATAATTAGAGCCGATGCCGAAATTGAATTTGATTTTTTTTGCCGCAAGAGTTGGGTCGATGCCCGCTTCAACTAAGCGGGTCAGCAATTCATTTCCCCAAGCCAAAGCGTATCCCAATTCCTGTGTGATAAACGATCCGGCATTGTTAAACAAATAGGCATTGACAACTATCGCTTTGAAATAACGCAGTTCGACGATGGCTTTGATCGCCTCAACCATTTGTTCAATCCATTCTTCCCGCTCAACTCCTTTTCTCAACACTCTTCCTACAAAATCCAAATTAACGGAACCGCGAATTGTTGTTAAATCATAATTCTTCTCTTTGAAATAACCAACTAAAATGCGGATTAATCGGACGGAATGCCGGCTGCAAGTAGTAAAATTCAATTCGATGTTTTCCGGATTAATCCCGTCCAGAAGAAGAGCGATATTTTCTTTACTCACATCTTCTCTTGCAATTTCAAATCCCAACGATGTCACTCCTTTATTTAATAGCATTAAAGCTTTCGCATTAGCTTCGGCAATGTTATTCACCTCAATGTCCTGACGAACAAACCAATCGTTGTCTTTTTTTGTTCCGCGGACGTAGGGAAACTCTCCGGGCAGGGATTCGGTTGTTTTTATATCTTGGATATCTTCTGCACGATAAAACGGACGAACATCGAAGCCTTCGTTTGTTTTCCAAACTAATTTTTTATCGAAATCCGCCCCTTTCAGGTCTTTGATAATCTGACTTATCCACTGTTCGGTGGATATAGGCGGAAATTCCGAGAATAGTTTTTCTTTTGAATTATTCATATATTATTATGTTAAAATTATAATTATAATAAAAAAACAGGTCGTGCAGATTCGCTACGAATTTGCAGTGCAAAAGTACAATAAAATGTTTAGATTGAAAAGGAATCAGGGCTGTATCGGAACAAATCGGAATAGGTGTTTTATCGCATTCAATAATTTGTAATTCATTATTTAAACTTTATTCTTAATTCATAGTCTTAAAAACAACGATATGATATTATAGTTACGATATTTCTAAACAAAAATAATAATAAAGATTAAAATTGAAAGTCATGAAAAAGTATTTTGCAATGTTTGCCGGCATTTTGATTACGGCGCTTTTTTTTACAGGTTGCGACTCCTATGCTCAAACAGGCAATGGAAACTATGGTTATAGCGGCTATGGTTACGGCGACGGACAACCGGGAAGTGATTATTACTACAATAGCAATCAACAGCCGGGAGGACAAGCGCCCGTGGGTTTTAACGATTTTTACAATCAATTATCGCCCTACGGCTATTGGGTGAACATAGCTCCTTACGGACTTGTATGGATTGCTAACGTTCCTAATTTCCAACCCTATTACACCAACGGGTATTGGAGTTATACAACTTACGGCTGGACATGGGTTTCTAACTATGCATGGGGCTGGGCACCGTTTCACTATGGTCGTTGGAGCTTCAGCAATTCCTACGGCTGGTATTGGGTACCGGGTTACGCTTGGGGACCTGCATGGGTGGCATGGAGTTCATCTTCCGATATGTACGGCTGGGCGCCTTTGTTGCCGGGAATGGACTTTAGCGTTTCGCTTTCTCTAAATGCTTTTCCGTCGAGTTTTTGGACATTTGTATCGGGAAAATATATGGGCGCTTCCAATATCGGAAACTATTACGTAAATCGTACAAGCAACGTGACCATTATTAAGAAAACTACCATTGTTAATAATTACGGTACGGAAAATAACCGGCGCTATTCCATGGGTCCACAAGCTGTCGAGGTACAGAGATATACAGGCAAAACCATTCAGCCGATGCGCGTAACCACTCTCACGGAAAATAAAGGCGGGGGTATCAGCAACAACGAATTGCGCATTTATCGCCCCTCAACGATAGTTGCCCCTCAAGCATCCAATAACAGACCGAACGGCAATACTCCCGGCAGATCATCCGGTCCGCAAGCAAAACCACAACCGAATCAACCCGGAAACAAGCAAGCGGCTCCGCAGTCAAAAACACCGGCGCCTCAGCAAAGAGCATATCAACCCAATCCTGCTCAACCGAAGGTAGGTAACGTTGGACCGCAAACTTCGAAGCAAATTCAAGCTGCACAAAATGAAAATAAAAGAATACAACAACAGCCGACGCGACGCTAAGTCAAAGCCGATTATGAAATACCCCGCACGTTCACTGCGGGGTTTATTTTTTTAATCAATCCTTGTAAAACGCTGCCCGGACCTAATTCCGTAAAATCATCCGCTCCGGCGGCAATCATATTTTGCACCGATTGCGTCCATTTAACGGGAGCGGTTAATTGAGCGATAAGGTTCTCTTTAATTCTGTCGGGATTTGTTTCTCCTTGTGTGCTGACATTTTGAAATACGGGAAAACCCGGTTTTTGAAAGGAAACGGCATCAATGGCTTTCTTTAATTTTTCTCCCGCAGGTTCCATTAATGGCGAATGGAAAGCACCGCCTACCTTCAATTTCAACGCTCGCTTAGCCCCGGCGGCAAGCAGTCGTTCACATGCAACATCAATGCCTTTTATTGATCCGGAAATGACTGTTTGACCGATGCAATTGTAATTGGCCGGAACAACAATCTCGCCGGTTTCTTTGCAAACTTTCTCAACGATTTCATCCGGCATATTAAGAATGGCAGCCATCGTTCCCGGATTAATCTCTCCGGCTTTCTGCATGGCTAAAGCCCGCTGATAAACCAAGCGCAGACCGTCTTCAAATGAAAACACCCGGGCAACTGCCAAAGCTGAAAATTCACCCAATGAATGCCCGGCAACCATATCCGGTTGGAATTCTACGCCTAAAGTTTCGGCTAAGATAACCGAATGGAGAAAAATGGCCGGCTGGGTCACTTTCGTTTGGCGAAGGTCTTCATCGCTTCCTTCAAACATAATATCCGTAATGCGAAAATTCAATATTTCATTCGCTTTTTCAAACAATTCGCGCGCGAGCGGCGATTGTTCATACAACTCTTTTCCCATACCCGGAAATTGAGCGCCTTGTCCGGGAAATACAAATGCTTTCATATTAAAGTCTATTTTTAAAATGTGTGCAAACTTACATGAAAAATGCAAAATATCCAAATTGCCAAACCGGACATTCGGTAATTTGGATATTTGGTGTGAAGCGATCGGGTATCGATCCGGTGTCCTTTTGAGTCAGAACGGGAATAGTTAAATAAATTTAAAAATATCGTTTGTCAAAAGAAAAACACCTTCTTCATTTGTTTATCTATATATGATGGTGATGAATGTGGAATCCAATAATATCTAAAAAACACAAAAAAATTATGAAAAACTTAAAAGCCATATCCGATGGAATACTTCTTCTGATCTTTTTTGTAATTGTTGCCCAAACTTCTGCCTTTGCACAAATTACGGTCTCTGCGAAAGATTCGAGAGACGAACCGGCGGTTATAACGGAAAAGAACTATACGGGAATAATTACCGATGTGAACGGCGACCCGGTTATCGGCGCAAATATTCGTATAAAAAACAGTCAGATCGGAACAACAACGGATAGCGATGGTCGATTATCGCTTCGCGCTCCTGTCGGTTCAGTTTTAATAATTTCCTGCATCGGTTATGTAACTCGGGAAATCAGAACAGACAATCAAACCAATCTTCAAATTACGCTTTCGGAAGACACCAAATTATTGAGTGAAGTGGTAGTTACGGCATTAGGCATAAAGCGTGAAGAGAAAGCCTTGGGTTATGCCGTGCAAAATTTAAATGGAGACAATCTGCAAACCGTAAAAGGAATTGATGTCGGCACATCATTAAGCGGTAAAATATCCGGCATAACCGTTTTAAATTCAACCGAATTCGGACAGGGACCAACCGTATTGCTGCGAGGAGAAAAACCACTTTTGGTAATAGACGGCGTTCCTTATGTTTACATGACTTTACGTGAATTATCGGCTGACGACATTGAAAGCATAAGTGTGTTGAAAGGCGCTACCGCTTCCGCGCTTTACGGCTCGAAAGGTCAAAATGGCGCTATCATGGTGACAACCAAAAAAGGCGCTGAAAAAACCGGCTTCAGCATTTCCATCAACAGCGGAACAATGTTTACCGCCGGATACTTGGCTATCCCCGAATTGCAGTCTCAATACGGGCGAGTGGTTCAACAGAATCCCGACGGCAGCCTGCAATATGTCAGATCCGGTGACGGCTCGTGGGGTCCTCCGTTGGAAGGTCAACAAGTTATTCAATGGGATCCTTTTTCCAAATCAATGAAGTCGATGCCTTATATTGCCCGCGGAAAGGATAATTTCAACAATTTCCTCGAACAGGGCTATATTTTGAATAATAACATCAGCATTGCCCAAAAAGGAGAAAACGGTAATATCAGGGCTTCCATATCCTGGATGGACAATAAAGGTAATTATCCTAATTCCACTTTCAATAAATACACCTACAGTTTAGGAGGCGACATTAAATTCGATAAATTGTTGTTCACTTCCAATGTTTCCTATAACAAACAAGTATCACCCAACATAGGTTTCAACGGATACACCGGATATGACCCGATGTACAACTTGTTGATTTGGTCGTCGCCCGACTGGGATATCAGGGATTACAAAGACTATTGGATGACACCCAACGAAGTTCAAAACAGCAGTTATTCTTCCACCAACAATAATCCTTATTTCGACCGGTATGAAAGAACGCACAGCATCAATAAGGATGTATTCAGCGGCAGTTTTGAAGCAAAATTCGAACCGTCGAAATTTATCAATTCATTGCTCAGAATCGGTTACGATACATACAGTAATCGTCAAGAAGTCAAAATATCCAAAGGTTCGTTTCAAGGAGGAGGCAGTGCAACCGTGCTGGATGGAGGAAGCCAAGTATGGGGCGAATCTCAAAGAGGTTCCTACAACTTGGGAATCGGCAGAGGTTACGGCATTAACAGCGATTTTATCACTTCGGCAAATTACGGCTTTGGCGATTTCGTTGCGGACGGTTTTGTCGGAGGCTCGATAATGTATTCTCAAGACGAAGGTATGGAAGCTTTTACAATAGGAGGATTGTCGGTTCCCGCATTTTATTCATTGGCAGCATCAGTCAATCCCGTATCGGTTCATTCGAGATTATACAAAAAGCAAACCAACAGCTTATACGGGCGTGCCGGATTATCGTGGCGCAGTCTTGTATTTGCCGAAGTAACGCTTCGTAATGATTGGGTTTCTACCTTGCCCGAATCGACGCGATCTTACCTTTATCCTTCCGTTTCGGGAAGTTTTATCGTTTCGGAATTACTTCCAAAAACCAATTGGTTGTCGCTGTGGAAATTGCGGGCTTCTCGGGTTACATCCAAACAACCGGCAGATATTTATGCCATCAATTCCGTTTTCACCGTAACAAATAGCGCTTGGGGAACCTTGAGTTCGGCAAGAGTACCGACAACTATCAGAGGAACGGATATATATCCGGAATCTACAAGAACATTTGAAGCGGGAACAGCCATCAATTTGTTAAAAAATAAGTTATCATTTGATGCTGCTTATTACACCAAACGGGCTTTTGATTTCATCCGAAATTCAAGAATAAGCCCGGCTTCGGGGTATATGTACAATTTTGTAAATACCAAAGAAGTAATTACCCGGAAAGGAGTTGAATTGACCGTCAATGCTACGCCTGTGGAAACAAAAGATTTCCGGTGGAATTTATCTGTTAACTGGACAAAATATGCCGATTATTATTCTCAATTGGATTCCGTCTATTCTGCCGATAAGCCTTGGGTAAAAGTTGGAGAACGAGCCGATGCTTACGTGTACAGAGACTATTTGAGGGATTCGCAAAGCAATATAATACATAATACCTCCGGACTTCCCGTATATTCGAGTTACGACGCAAAATTCGGAAATTCCGGTCCCGACTGGATTTGGGGTTTTTCAACCAATTTCAAGTATAAAGACTGGCAATTGGGCTTATCATTCGACGGAAGAGTCGGCGGGTTAATGCAAACAACTACGGAAATGTATATGTGGCGAGCCGGTTCTCATCCCAAATCCTGCATTCCCGAAAGATATTCGGATGCAACAAAACCCGGAACAAAGAATTACATCGGCCAAGGGGTTAAGATTGTATCGGGAACCGTTCAATACGACACGTATGGAAATATTATTCCGGGAACCGATACCCGCGTATTCGCCCCTAATGATATTCCCACTACGTATGAAGCTTATATGAACGCCTATCATAACGGAACAGCTTGGGGAGGTTCTGCTTCCGCAACTGATATTTATAGTGGAACATTTTTCAAGCTGAGGGAATTATCGCTGACTTACAATGTTCCGAAGGCTATTTGTTCGAAATTCAGGGCGCAACAGCTATCCGTTTCGGCAATCGGACAAAATGTATTGTTCCGGGCAAAAGATTTCAAATATTCCGACCCCGACGGAGGAACCGAAAACTTTGCCGACCCGTCGCAGCGTTTTCTCGGGTTTAATATCAAAATTGGTTTTTAACGATAAAAAATAGATGATATGAAAACGAATCGAATAATTAAGAATATCGGAATTTTCCTTTGCTTGGGAATATTTACCGGCTGCAGCAATTTCGATGAGATAAATACGAATCCTGATTCCATAACCAAGTCGAGCGCAGCAATGCAATGTACGGGTGTTGTATTATCAAATTTAGCCTTTCGCAGTGAAGCTAAAGCTTATTTACAGCCCAACGCACTGGCGAAATATATCGGTTATGTGAATGAACTTCAAATGGAATATCAATATAATCAGCTATCTAACAGCTGGTTTGATGATATGACCATTTTACCGAACATCGAAAAAATGGTCGAATATGCTACGGGAACGCCTATGGAAGATTCTTACAGGGGATTAGCCAAATTTTCAAGAGCGTATATGTTCTATAAACTCACCATGCAAATGGGAGATATTCCTTACAGTCAGACCGCACAAGGATTATCGGGCAACTATACTCCTAAATATGACGCTCAAAAAGATGTATTGATTGGGATATTGGATGAATTGAAAGAAGCAGACGCACATTTCGCCAAAGGAGTAAAATTCGACGGCGACCCGACTCCCTACAACGGCGATCCCGCCAAATGGCGCAGAGCGAGCAATGCTTTTGCTTTGAGAATATTGATGAGTTTAAGTAAAAAAGAATCCGATGCTTCGTTAAATATCAAAGGACGTTTTGCTGAAATCTTAAACGGCGGCAATCTCATGGAAGAATCCACCGGATTTTTAGGTTTGGCATATACTTCGGTGAACAGACACCCATTGTCGGGCACAAACGATTTGTTCACAAGCCGGACGGTGATAAGCTCTTTACTCGTCGATGAATTAAAGCGCTTAAACGATCGGCGACTGTTCTACTTTGCCGAACCTGCAAACCGGCTGTTGAATGAAGGAAAAACCGAGTCGGATTTTGAAGCTTATGTTGGACCGGATGTATCGCGACCGTATGTGGAATTAACTGCCGAGTATTTGCAAGGCGAGTATTCGGCATTGAATTTAAGATACCTCAGAGAGGCATCGAGCGAACCGAGAATGATGGTCACTTATGCCGAACAGGAACTGATTTTGGCAGAGGCACGTATTCGCGGTTGGATAACAAGCGGTAATGCGGAGAATTATTATAAGGAAGGTGTGAAATCGGCTTTGAAAGCACAGATGAACACCAACGGCGCTTATGCACACGGAATGGCTATTGACCAGGCATATATCGACAATTATTTTACGGGTAATGCCGCATTCAAAACAACGTCCGACGAGCAATTGAAACAAATCCGGATGCAACGGTATATTCTCAATTTCATGGAAGATTCCGAAACAAGTTATTTTGAATATCGCAGAACTCAATATCCAGAGTTTCCGATTAATCCGGCTACCAATTTGAATTTGGACAATCCGAATGCAATTCCGATGCGCTGGCTCTATCCGACTTCGGAAACCAACTATAACCGTCAAAACCTGATTGATGCGTTAAACAATCAATACGACGGTTATGATGAAGTTAATAAATTAATGTGGCTGCTCAAATAGATTTCAGGACTCTTGTGTACCGGGTCCGGTGAAAGTCCGGTCAAACCTTATTCGTATGAATAAAAACGGTAGATATTTATTGTTTTAATTCTCTTTCTCAAAAATATTGATTAAATTTGCCATCCGAATACCGAAAATCGGTAAGGGTTTTTTTGTTATACATATAAATATCAGTACTATGCAAACTTTATTGAATGTATTATTATTGTTTATGCCCCAAGGGATGGAATGGGTAATCATTTTAGTGGTGGTTCTTTTGCTTTTTGGAGGAAAAAAAATTCCCGAATTGATGAAAGGTATTGGCAAAGGGGTTAAAGGATTCAAAGACGGATTGAAGGAAATTGAAGACGACATAAAAGATGACTCTTCAACGGGTAAATAAAGCTAATCCTTTCTGAAATACGGAATGAGCGCTCAGGAAATGTCTTTCTGGGATCACCTGGAGGAACTTCGTTGGATGTTGTTCAGGATTATCATTGCATTAATCATTTTTGCAGTGGGGGCGTTTTTCATAATGCCATGGTTCTTTGATCATATCATCATGGGTCCTGCCAAACCTGATTTTGTACTTTACAGTACATTATGTAAACTGAGCCGACAATTTTCATTTCTGCCTGATTTCTGTGATGATCAATTTCATGTGGACATGATTAATTTTGAATTGACGGCTCCTTTTCTCAGGCATTTGAGTACTTCCGGATGGGTCTCATTGGTTTTGATTTGTCCGTATATTTTGTTTGAAATCTGGAAGTTCATTAGTCCGGCTTTGTATGAACACGAGAAAAAAAATGTCCGTTGGGTATTTTTGTTGGGATCGGTAATGTTCTTTATCGGCTGTTTCATCGGCTATATGTTGATTTTTCCGATGACCTTGCGTTTTCTTTATACCTACACCTTGAGCGACATCATTCACAATCAAATTTCTTTGGATTCCTATTTGGATAACTTTCTATCTTTAATTTTAATCTTGGGATTAGTTTTTGAAATGCCTCTGATCTCATGGTTATTATCGCAAATAGGCATTTTGAAACGTTCTTTTTTCAGGAAATACCGTCGCCACGCTATTGTTATCTTAGTGATTGCTGCTGCGATTATTACTCCCACCGGCGATCCTTTCACCCTGTCGCTGGTATTTTTCCCCTTGTATGCCTTGTATGAACTAAGTTATTTCTTTGTTAAAGAAGATCCTAAAGACGAAGAAGACGAAGAAAAAGAAGAGGAGGCGCAGGCGGAAGGGGTTTAGGCGGAATACTGATGCTTTCGAATATGTTCGATAAGTTCGTTATAAATCGGATTTTTCTTCAACAGTTTTTCATTGCCGACGACGTGCAGTTGTTTCCTCGCCCGCGTCAGCGCCACATTGAGTTTTCGGTCGATTAACTTGCCGTTTTCTTCTAACCAATTGGGCAAAAATTCCAATTGTGCTTCTGTTTTTATGCAGAAAGAATAAATAATAACATCGCGCTGACTCCCTTGAAACCTTTCGACCGTATCGACTGTGATTTCTGACAATTCCGGTATGCCTGTTTCTTGTAATTGTTTTCGGATCAGTGCAATATGATTGCGAAAAGGAGCAATGATTCCGATGCTTTGCGCATTCGGGTGTTCTCCTTTCTTCCGGCTTTCGGCATACAGCTTTTTGCAAATTTCCGTAACCGTTTCGGCTTCTTTGCGATTGATTTTATCTGACAGTTCATTATCCAAAGGTTCTACCGGATAAAAAAGTATTCGGTTGCGATCGAGCCATTCTTCGGTTTGATGCGGTAAGCCGGCACATTCCAAACGTCCTTCGTAGAAATGCTCGGAAGGGAAAGCCGACAGGGCAGGATGCATCCGTCCTTGTTTGGAAAGCATGTCCCAAGAAGAAGTATTACCTTCCCGGTTGAATTTGCAGTATAAACGCTCAAAAAGCGAAGCGCTTAAATCGGTTATTCCGGCAGCGTTCAAAGAAGGATCGTTAACCCGACTTTCTTCTTTGCTTTGAAGTACGACAGCCGGCAGCTGTTTATGATCGCCGATCAAAACAAACCGATCGATCGCATTTTCTCCCGTATCGTTTTTGATGCAAAAGATACCCAACAAGTGAGGCTCCAATAATTGGGTTGCTTCGTCGATTATCGCTAAATCAAAATGTTTCAATTGAAAAAGTTCGGGTTTATTCCACACGGAAGCTACCGTCCCTGCAAAAATCCGACATCGTTGAATGATTTCCGAAACCTCGCTCCGTTTTTGCCGGTTTTCCAAATAACTTTCCAACAATCGGCTGCGAAACTCCGGACTGCAGTTCAGCTCGCTGCCGATACGAATGAAAGGCAGAGAAGCGCTTATGTCGGTCAGCGCTTTACAGATTTCATCAACTGCTCGATTCGTATAAGCCAACAACAAGACATTGGATTTGTTCTTTTGAATTTCGGTTTCTACCATTTGTTTCAAGGCGATGGAAGTTTTTCCCGATCCGGGAGGACCTAACAAGAGAAATATTTCGTTGTTTTTATTATTTTGACACTCGGAAGCGGGTGCGGTAAGCAAGTCTTTTCGATCCCGATTAGCTTCGATAAAATAAGTTAAAGCCCTGAACATACCGGCAAAAGTAGTATCCATGTAATCGTGTTCAATGGCATAACAAGCGTCGGGATTCCAAACATGCGGATTTTTTTGCCGATAGCGTAAGCGGATTATCAAGTGTTTTCCTTCCAATAATTCGATGGCTCCCTTGAAAACCTGACGGTTATTTACCGTGTCGGCAGCGTCGGCTCGTTCATACAAAACGATTGCATCTCCCGGACGAAAAGTGGGAAGATATAAATCGGGATATGCCGGAATTTCCAACGCAATCGTATGGGATTCTGAAGCCGCTTGATTATCAACAATTCTTAAATCATACAGCAGTTCTCCCGCAATCAGTTTGTCTTCGAATGAAGCGTTCCATAAAACAGATGCCTTTTTAACCCCTTCGTATTCGCGTTCACCGGCTTTGGAAAGCCACATTTCTTTCGCAATAAAAGTATAAATTCTCAGAAAATAAGCTTTTTCATGCGCTTTCAGGCTTGAAAACCCGATTGAAAAACGATCTATGGCGGGAGCTAAATAATTCGAAAAGAAAGCACCGGAAAGCGATTTGATATTTAATTGACCGGAATTGATTCTGCTCAACAAGTTGTATGTCACCATCGAATCATTGGCTTTTTGCAAGGCGTATTCTCTCGCTACGATTGCATTTCGCAGAGTCAACGCTTCTTGGAGTTGTTTTCGCGAATGTCGTTCCTTACTTGAAATCGGATATTTGGAATAGAGAAGATACGAGCGAACGTTATCGGGTGATAAACCGAGGTTAAATTCCAAAATAGCCAAATACAAAATCATCTGAATATAATGGTTTTCGGCAGCTTTAATAAATTGACCGCCCGTGCGAAAATCTTCCATTGCCTTTCCGGATTTAAGTTCAATGAAAGCGGAATAATCACAGAGCATAATATCCAAGCGCCCTTGTAAACCCAGGGCATTGGAAATGAAAGAAGGCTCAAGCACCACTTTTTCCTTGTCGATTCCGGCTTTCGGGAAAAAACGGTTAACGGCTTGTCGGATATGATCGAAATGTTTGCGGCAGTTGTCAAAAAATTCGACTTCCGTTTTAGGTTCTTTTAAATCCCGGCAAACGGTCAATTCAAATGCATAAAACCGAAATAGTTTTTTCAATGCTGCCCTAAATTCCAAGGGATGATCTTTGTCTTCATTAACCAATTCATCGATAAAAAAATTCGCCGCATTTCCCAATAAGATGGCGGGAGTGGTTTCTTTGTGTTGCAAACGGGAAAGGGTATAATTCAGGAAATGATTTCCATACGGACGGAAACATTCGGCTAAGGCGCTGGTATCAATCAAATAATCCGGTTCAAATATCAGAAATTCAGTTTCATACGTATTATCGGCAATTTCGGTCGCATTTAGCAAATGAAAAATATTCCCCGATGAAAGTACAGGGGATAAATCGTTTAATTCTTGAATTTGATCGGAAGTATAAATCACGACAAGGGTTTGTTTGTTAAGAGTTTCGGCAATCAGCTTTTCTCCGGTCATTTCCCGGAAAATAATTCGTAAGGTTTTAATTTTATTCATATATTTAATCCTGCATTTTACAAATCCCGAGCATTTTTAAATCCACCGCCAATGTCACGGCAGGATGTTTGCTGATTTTTTCCCATGCCCGCCGCATACCGCTTGACCAGGAAATGTCGTCGAACACCAAGATGGCTCCGGGAGAAAGATACGGAAGCAACACTTCGAAATAAGCGTCGGTTGCTTGCTCATCGTGATGTCCGTCGATAAAAATATAATCTACCGGAGTCAATTTCTTCAAGATTCCGGGCAAAATTTTTTTGAATGTCCCGCAAAGAACCTCCGTCTGAAACAAACCGAGCGATTCGATGTTCTTTTTCGCCAGATCGGCAATTGCTTCCGAACCTTCAACCGTGATCAAACGTCCTTTCCCATTCAGCTCTTGCGCAGCCGATTGATAAGCCGCCGAAATACCGATGCAGGTTCCCAATTCGATAGCCGATTCGGGTTGAATCGTTCGGATTAACTTGAATAAGAAAAGCGCCCAAAGCGCCGGTTTACTTCCCGTGCAAATTTCACCGTAAGTAGTTGTCGAAACCGAACCGCGAGCCATTTCTTCTTCCGAACGTTGACTGTTCGGATTGCCGGCGCCGAAATCAAGGATGGTAACCGGTGTCGGATTATCGGTAAATTGTTTTCGGATTTGCTCGATTCGATCGATCCAAACTTTTTCTTCGGCAGTAATTTTGTTATAAATGGTTTCCCGAATCGCCTGCTCGATTTTACTTGCAGAAACTCCTGCCTGTTTGAGCGATTGCATTCCGCGAAACATCCAAAACTTCCAAAGGATATTTTTTAGTTGATTTTTTAGTGTATTCATCCGATTCCGATTACCTTTGCAAAGGTAAATAAAAAGAGCGAACGAGAAAAATAGTATGTTGAGTATCTGTATTCCGATATTTAATTATGAGGTGGGTTGTTTGGTGAGAGATTTGCATCTTCAAGCCGAAAAATCGGGTTATCCTTATGAAATACTTTTGATGGATGACGCTTCGGACAAAAAGTTCCGAGAGATAAATCAAGCAATTGAATTGGAAGGTGTTCGTTATGTACAACTCAACGAAAATATCGGACGGGCGAAAATTCGGAATCGTTTAGCCGGAGAAGCAAAATATTCCCTGCTGCTTTTTATGGATTGCGATTCGGCGGTTGCTTCATCTTCATACATAGAAAATTATACTCGCTTTTTCGAATCCCCGACCATTTGTTGCGGCGGACGAATCTATGAAAGAAAGAAGCCGACCGATTCCACCTATCTGCGATGGAAATACGGCGTGGAAAGAGAGTGTGCTCCTGCCCTTGAACGAATAAAAGCGCCCAATGCCGGTTTCCAGACAAATAATTTCCTGATTCATAAAAGCATATTCGAGAAAGTGAAATTCAACGAGGATTTGAAAGGTTACGGTCATGAAGACACGCTTTTCGGATTGGAACTATTAAGGCAGGGGATTATCATCCGACACATTGATAATCCGTTAATTCATTTGGGGCTGGAGACTGCTTCCGATTTTCTGGAAAAAACCGTAAACGGCGTTGACAATCTTTACCGGATTGAATTATTATTACGTGAAAAATATCCCGAATACATCAATCATTCTCGTTTGATGCGATCAAAACTGTCTTTGCAAAAATATCATCTATCAAGCTTTGCGTCGAAATTATTCGGCATCATGCGCCGGTCGATGAAAAACAATTTATTAAGTAAAAACCCTTCGCTGATGATTTTTGACTTCTACCGATTGGGGTTGCTGTGCGGGGAAACTACCTAGCTCCCTCGATCACTTTCAGTAAAACCTGAGACTCGTTTTCCCAGCTGAGTTCTTCATTGGCAACGGAAAAAGCGGAATGATCCTTTCCTTCTGCAGCCATGCGTTTAACGGTCGAAGCGATGGAATGCGGATCAAAATCATTAATAAGCGCTCCGACGTGATACTTCGTTATAATCTTGCGAATTTCGGGAAAATCGCTTGCCAAAACGGGAACCTCTTCCCGTATGAAATCGAAGATACGGTTGGGAAGCGAATAATAATAATTCAATCCCCGGTTTTCAAGCAAATTAATACCGATATCCGCTCGGGCGGTATAAGCCGAAAGATTTTCGAAAGGAATTTTTCCCGTAAAAATCACTTTATCGGTCAAATGCATCTTCGTAACTTTTTCCTGTAATTCTTTTAACAGATCACCGTCACCGATCACGTAAAAGACAAAATCATCGAGAAGCGGCATGGCATCGATCATCAAGCCAATGCCGCGTCCCAGATTAACAGCTCCTTGATACAAAATCACTTTTTTCCCTTGCGCCCCAATTGGTGAATCGGTGGAAGCAGAGTACTTATGCTCTATTCTTTTCAACGGAATATTTCGTACGACTTGCATGTCGATTTTATATCTTTTGTAATAAAACGCCGCAACAGAATCGCAAACCGTATAAGTATTTTTGAGTCGGGGAAATGTAAAGTTCTCAATACTTGTCCAGACTTTTTTGACCGCCTTTCGATCGGTTAGTTCAGGAACTTCCGGAAAGATTTCATGAGCATCGAACACCAGCGGTTTCCTGCGGATAACTGATGCAAAGTAATTGGCAAGCAAGGTGTCGGTATCATTGGCAAGGTAAATATCGGTATTATCAAACAAGAGATAGAAAAACAAACGGAAATTAAATTCGGCATAAAAAAACATCGAGCGATTGAACAATAACTTCATCCGCTTCGTTTGATAAGCTCGTTCAATCGGTTTACTGCCTGAAAGTTTACGCCCGACAAGTTTTACTTTACAGCCGTTTTGCATTAAAGTGCTGCAAACTTTATGCACCCGTTGATCGGTGACAAGGTCGTTTGTAACAGAAACGGTAATTTTCATGCCTTTGATTACCACGCAACGATTACTGCTTGAACAATCTCATCGATTGTCACAGGCAGGCGTTTTTCATAAACCAATCGGCAACCATCCGAAGTAATCACAATATCATCTTCCAATCGGATTCCCCCGAAAGAGTAATAGGCTTCCAATTTATCAAAATGAATAAAATCGACATTGATTTTTTCCGATTTCCACTTTTCAATTAATTGCGGGATAAAGTAAATACCGGGCTCTACCGTTATCACATGTCCGGGTTCTAAGCGTTTACCAAAGCGGAGACTTCCGTAACCGAAGCGAGTATCTCTTCGGATTTCGTCGTCGTACCCGACAAAAGTCTCTCCCAGATTTTCCATGTCGTGCACGTCCAATCCCATCGCATGACCCAAGCCGTGAGGCATAAACAAGGCAGGTGCACCGGCATTCAGCGCATCTTCGGTATTGCCTTTCATCAATTTCAAATCGCGCAAACCCTCAAAAATGATTTTGTAGGCGTTTCGGTGAACGCTTTGGTAGGTAATACCGGGTTTTGCCATTGCCATGGAATCATTCAATGCTTTAAGAACGATATTATGAATATCTTTTTGCTTCCGAGAATATTTTCCTCCGACAGCCGTTGTTCGCGTAAAATCGGATGCATAGCAATTATTATTTTCTGTTCCGGCATCGCACAGCATGAGTCGCCCGGTTTGAAGTATGCCGCTGTGATCGTGATTATGAAGTGTTTGCCCGTTCATTGATAAAATGGAGGGAAAAGAAACGCGATGACCTTGTGAAATCGCCAATCCTTCGATGGCGCCTACAATTTCCTGTTCCGAAACCCCGGGTTGGCACATTCTCATGGCAAGAACGTGCATCGCATACCCGATTATTCCCGCTTCTTCCAATTCTTTCAATTCTTCAGACGATTTAATTAACCGCATTTTAATAATTGCTTTGGTTAACTCGACCGAAAAATCGTTGTTTACCTCTTCAGGATTCTTTTTTAACAGCTCACATAAAAACAGCAAGTTGCGATATCGATACGGTTTTAAATACCGGATTTCCCCGCTTCCGGCAATCAAAGCCGGTAATTGATTCGACGAAAGCACTGTTTCTATTCCCACTTCGGCTGCCCGGTCTTTCAGCGACGGAAGATTTCCCATCCAGATGATATCGTCGATGGTCAATTCATCACCCAGCAGATATTCCTTATCATGGTCTATATCCAAAACATAAACCAAATTAGGCGTATCAAGTCCCACATAATAAATAAACGAACTGTCTTGCCGGAAGGAATAATTATTTCCCGCATAATTAATCGCCGCTTCTCCGTTCCCCAATAACAAAACGATGCCCGATTGCAGCGACTTTTTCAGTTGCTTTCTTCTTTCGATATAAATTTCTTTTTTAAACATGATTTTATATTATTTAATACGCATGCAAATATAGCGGAATTTTATTTATTTCCGGCAAAAACCCGTATCTTTGCCCGCTAAATTGATTGTGTATGCAAAGTACAACATTACAAGGCATTAAAAATATCGTATTTGATTTGGGTGGCGTATTGATTACGCTGGATCGTTCGGAAGCGGTTAATCGCTTCAAAAAAGCCGGATTGACAAATGCAGAAGAATTATTGAACGCTTATCATCAAAGAGGAATTTTTCTGGAATTGGAAGAAGGAAAATTATCGCGGGAAGAATTTTACGAAGCCGTTCGCAAAGAAGCGGGAAAGTTTGTTTCTAACGAAACCATTGAATACGGATGGATGGGCTTTATGAAAGAAATGCCCGAATATAAACTCATTATGTTGGAAGAATTAAAGCGGAAAGGGTATCGTCTCTATTTATTGAGTAATACCAATCCGGTGATTATGTCTTGGGCGTTTTCCTCCGCATTTTCTCCTCAAGGAAAAAGTATTGAGGAATTTTTCGATAAACTTTATTTATCCTATCAAATCGGATATACCAAACCTCATCCCGAAATTTACCGTTTTATGTTCAACGATTCGGGTATGATTCCGTCCGAATCATTGTTCATCGACGATGGAAGCGCTAATGTCGAAATGGGGAAGCAATTGGGAATGAAAACCTATCTTGCCGAGAACGGAGAAGATTTCAGACATTTGTTTGTTTGAAGAAAAACAATTGTCACATAACCACATTTATATTGGGTGGGTAGAAGCGATATTGGAAAATGTGAGCAGCAGGCAAGAAAATATATTAATCAAAACGGAATACAATCAGGAGAAATGGAATCATTTTATCATAGAAAACGGGGAATTGCTTTCATTCGAGAAAACGGGGCAAATACGAAGTTGGTACGGCGATGGTACGGCGATGGTACGGCGAAGGTAGGGTTTTTTCAGGGAGAAATCGGGGGTGTGAGAATTGACATTTTGATATTGTCTGAACCGGGATTCATGGGATTTTCAAGATTCTCAAGATTGGGGATATTGGGGGGTGTGAATGAAAGTAAGTTGATTTTCAATTAAAACGGGTCGAGAATTAGGTCATTTATTTTTTAACATCAAATAAATTTACTATTTTTGCATTTATTAATTTGTAATTTAGTTTTGCTATGAATACCATACGAAAACTACCTATCGGCATACAGGATTTTGAATATTTGCGTAATGAAAATTTTCTTTATGTAGATAAAACGCAGTATGTTTATCAATTAGCGCATTACGGAAAACCCTATTTTCTCGGTCGTCCGCGAAGATTTGGA